>Ga0233438_10002099_pt1 | contig 20571 bp, 12 predicted proteins | sample SI_123_September_FD_182720 | JGI IMG/M metagenome (GOLD analysis project Ga0233438, IMG submission 182720) | Seawater microbial communities from Saanich Inlet, British Columbia, Canada - SI_123_September2016_10_MG | ecosystem: Environmental > Aquatic > Marine > Inlet | place: Canada: British...
TCTGTGTGCGCCACTCTTGACCAGAGACATAATTAAATAAATAAGGATATCCTATGTCGGGTTCGTTTGCCATGTCAAATTGCCCTGAATTAAAAACTTTTTGAAGTTGACGAGAATACGCTTCTTTCCCGCCCATTAATTCCATGAGTCCTTTGGTATCGTGTGCTGCCATAAATGTATATTGCCATGAATTTCCTTCAATAAACCCTAAATTCTTTTGAAAATTAGCGCCTGTTTCAGGATGGAATGGGCGCACCCAAGAACCATCTGCATCTTTGGGTCTTAATAAGTTAAATTGTTTATCAAAAAGTTTTTGATATGAAACAGAACGCTTTCTATAAAACTCCTCATCTTCATTTTTGTTCAGTGCTTTTGCTAATTGTGCAATAGCAAAGTCTGTAATATTATATTCTTGCGTTGTAGAAACAGAACCGCTTTTTGTAGAAGCAGTTGTCAAATACCCTCTTTCTGTATATTCTTTTATCCCGGGTCTGAGCGCATTATTTTCGAGTTGGGTTGCGCTTTTAGTCATGGCTTCATACGCCTTTTCAATATCAAAATCTTGAATCCCTCGTAAATAGGTGTCAGCAATAATAATTCCTGCTGGATCGCCTACCATTGTTGTCGTTTCTGTGGCATTTAATTCCCATTTTGGGAGCCATCCACTTTCATCATAGATAGACAACATACTTTTTACCATATCCGACTGTTGCTTTGGATACACCAATGACATCAAGGCGTGGAGATTCCTGTAGGTATCCCATAAAGAGAAAACGGTAAAACGAGTGCCTTCTGTTTTTAATGTTTCTCTTGTGGCCATTTTGGGGTATTCACCATTCACATCATTTAAGGTATTTGGATGAATTAATGTGTGGTATAAGGCTGTGTAGAAAATAGTTTTATCATCTTTAGTTCCTCCCTCAACTTTAATTTTAGAAAGTAAATCGTTCCATTTGGATGCTGTTTGTTGGTGGATTTCATCAAAAGAAAATCCGCTCGTTTCTTTTGCTAAGTTTTCTCTAGCGTTTTCAATACTCACATAAGATACTCCTATTTTTACTTCCACAGATGTAGGCTCCTTAAAGTCATAACGCATGTAAGCACCTATACTATCGCCAATAATTTCTTTTTTATAGTTCTTATACAGTCTTTTTTCTCCATTGTAAGGCATCCATTGCCCTTCCGTGCCTTTATATTTTGGCGTGTTTTTCCAAAGTCCAAATTCCTTAGAAGGCTTACTGAATTTTGCCACAAAATATACAGGATAAGACTCTTCGGGTTTGTAATAACAAAAAGATCCTACATTACGTACGCCTTCAATTTCTGTAGGTGAAACAATTTTGACCGTAGCACCTTGATCGTTAGTTAAGCCTAAACCCAAATTTAATAGGATATTTGATTTTCCTTTTGGGAAAAAGTATCTGCTAATTCCTGTTCTTGTTGTTGCCGTAGTTTCTACTTTTATGTCATATTTTTTTAAGGTTGTACTGTAATAGCCAGGATTTGCAACTTCCTCTGCGTAAGTACTGCCATATTGCAAATGATCCGTTTGTAATGCGCCCGTTGTTGGCATCGTTAAGATAACCCCTAAATCTGGGCAACCAACACCGCTTAAATTAACATGAGAAAACCCCGTGAGAAATGTATTTTCATACACATAAGGGTTGGATAGCCATCGGCTATCTTTTTCTAAGGCATTTTGAGTGCCTGAAACATTAAAAGGCGACACACTTACCATCCCTCGTGGTGCAATGGCACCAGGATTTGTTGCCCCAAAATTTGAAGTACCTATAAACGGGTTTACAAAGTTAGTGTACTTTAATGGTGTCTCTTTTTGTTTACTACAACTTATTAGAAGCAATAAAACACTAATAGATATGAACCGATACAGTCTCATGAATATTTATTTTAATTCAGCCTTTACCTCTTTTATGGTTTGTAAATATGCATCTGTTAATGTTTTACCTTCATAAAATGCAACCCCCTTAGCTCCATTTTCTTTTGCTAATTTTATAGATTGTTTTAATTCTTCTGTAGAGTTAAAATCGGGAATATACACTCCTGTATTGATTGCAATATTTTTAGACTTGACATCACTTACGCCTTGTTGAGTCGCGTATCCAATCCAATCAACTTCCTCGCTGTAAAATCCATGATAAATCATAGGATACACCTCATCAATATTCCATTTGTCCCAACGTTGACGCACCATATGATCGGCCATTTCTGGATACGGGAAAACGGCTGCTGTTAATTTTTTATTATTTTCTTTTGCTATACCATAAGCATCGTCAACAATATTTTTAATACTGTTAAGTCTGAAATTTTTCCATTCCATATCAATAGAGGTGTTTCGTGACTTTAAAGGATTCTTGTGATGAATGTCTTCAAATTTAGAAATACAAACCTCACAATAGCAAAAATCAAATTCTGGCAGTTCGGTATCTTGAACTAAATTATATTTAGGCAATAATGCAATGGGTAAAAATATATCTGAAAAACGAATATAATCAAGATGTACACTCTCAATGCCTTCTACTTTTGCCAACGCTTCAATAAGTCCTAAAATATGGTTTCGGGATTCTTCTCTGTTAGGGCATAACCATTGATAATAATCGACATAAGGTCGCGTATCATAACATGAATTTCCATCCTTACTCACAGCATACCATTCCGGGTGCTGTAGTGCTTCGGAATCTCCTGGCCTGTTCATGGTCATTATCCAAGCATGCACATTCAAACCAGCCGCTTTGGCTATGGGTACTAAACGTTCAAGTTCCTTTGGGTCTGTTAAGGTATTTATTAAAATTTCATCAATCCCATGATCTTTATATTTTTTAAATTCAGCAGCATATAAATCCGTTGACTTTTCTTTATCAGAAGTAATCCAAGTTGAAAATTCAAATGCTTGAGATGATGCTTTCTTCTGAGTCCCTTCTAAAGCACTTTTATTTTTGTCTTTAGTATTACAAGCCACTAATGAAAAAATAGCTGTAAAAAGTAATGCGGTTTTGAGGTTCATAATCAATCTATTTTGTTGTAAATTTCCCATCTTCTTTAATACTTAATAGTTTATTTGTAAACGGACTTTTTAATGTAATTACCCAGCCACCCTTATAGTTTTCAATGGAAGGGTAAAGTGTTTGCCCATACAAAACAATTGGCGTTGATTGTATGCTTTCAATGGAAGTTAACCATTGGTTCGATTCAGAGAAATGGGTCTTTTGTGCTCTATACATTTTATATAACGCCCATTTGATATCTTCATCCTTTGGGATTTCAAATAGTGTTTCAGTATTCACTTCCGATGAAGAAAAATAGACATAGCCCCACTTTTCTGGTTCATGCATGTTCACAACTCCTTGTGGGGACCACACCCAATTGTACGCTTGCAAAAATTGATCTTTTAAATCTTTTTTTCTTGAGTAGACACCCTCCATAAGTTCATAGTCCCAATTAACTCTTGAAAAATTGACACGCCAAAAGGTGTCCCTAGGAACTACATCCTGATAATAGGAGGTTTTATAAACCGACCAAGGAATCGCTATTTCTAGCGTCCAACCCTTATCTAGATCTGAAGCATCATTTAAAGTACCTTCAACATGTACGGCTGATTTTAAGCCTGTAATATGCCAATCGTTAAGGACAGGTGAATTTAATTCTCGGTATGGCTTAGTAATAAATAAATCCCAAACTGTGTTTAAAGCGTTAACTTCTAGCTCATAGTAGTTATGCGTATCACCATCTGGATCTACAAACACTTCAAAGTTATTATTGTAAAATATAACGGCATCGTGTTGAGTGATATCGGCCCATACATGGGGTTCTTCAATTTTAGCTAAAATATAAAAGTAAGTGTCATCCCATGTCATTTTTACTTTGGTTTGATACTTTGGTGTTTTCACTCCTTCAATATCTATAAAATCTGAAGACCATTCTATACGATCCCATATCAACTCATCCGACTTACCGTCTATCTTGATGGCGTCTTGAGTTTTGTAGGCAGTGTAGGAATGAGGGCGCGTAACAATGTCCGTTTGAGCACTTACTTTAGGTATAAATACCATCAAAAAAAAGAGACCTGTTATTTTAATAAAATTCATTTATAAACTGTTTTCTTTTGTAAAGTTCACTACTTCACTCAAATGTCCAAACGCCATAGCTACTACCGTATCGGCAGCACCATAATATACAACTAATTTATCATCCTCAACGTCGTGTAAGGCGGCGCAAGGAAATACAACATTTGGCACATCGCCAACCATTTCATACGTTTCAGCAGGGCCTAATAAATAGGGTTGCGTCCTGAACTTAACAATATCTGGTTGATGTGTATCTAAAAGTGCCGAGCCCATAGCGTATCGAAATCCATTACAGGTATTTATAACGCCATGATAGATCATTAGCCATCCTTCATTGGTAAGAACTGGGATGGGCCCAGCACCAATTTTGGTACATTGCCAAGCGCTATCTTCAAAAGGCGTCGCTTTCATAACACAGCGATGTTCACCCCAGTATTTCATATCTGGACTGTAACTAATATAAATATCACCAAAAGGGGTGTGCCCATTATCACTTGGACGGCTTAACATGGCGTATTTTCCGTTTATTTTCTGTGGAAATAACACCCCATTTCTGTTGAACGGTAAAAATGCATTTTCACATTGAAAAAATTCTTTGAAATCAAAAGTATATCCTATTCCAATGGTTGGCCCATTATAGCCATTACACCAGGTAATCCAATATCGGTCTTCAATAAAAACCACTCTTGGATCGTATTTATAATCGGATTCAATCATTGTTGTATTACCCGCCTGCATTTTAATGGGTTCATGATTAATATTCCAATCAATTCCATTTTTACTAAACCCGGCAAAAATATCCATTTGGACTGCTTTATTATCACACCTAAAAACGCCTGCATAGCCATCCTTAAAAGGCACAACTGCACTGTTAAAAATACTATTTGAGGTTGGAATAGCGTAGCGGTCTATAATTGGATTTTTGCTGTAACGCCACATGACATCTTGGCTACCCGTTGGTTTATCTTGCCACGGGATCTTTACTTTATCTTGATTTGAAATCATTATCTAATTTGTAATTTGTTTTACTTTATCTAACCATGTAAATTTAAGAATCATTGATGTAATTGCAAACACTCCCAAGGCGATTAATCCTTTAGGGTAATCTCGAATTACAAGATAGATTGGCATGACAATCATACTCGACTGCCAGACAATACCAACAACACAATTGAACATGTCGTTCCAAAAATCATTATTTTTCTTTAATGTACTCTCTTCTTTGTGTAATTCTTTAAGAACAGGTTCCCACCATCCCCAAGGCCTCACTGTTTTATAAAAGGATTTTAAGGTTTTCATGTCTGTTGGATCTGATAAGAAAGTACCTAAAAAGGAGCCTATCAGCGACACCACAAAAATGATAGGAAATAAATAAATAGCTTGCATATTTGACAGCTCAAAAAGAAGTGAATCTTCAGTAAAATTTCCTTTATTCTGGTCCAGCAAAAACTGTAAAGATGCTATAATTAACCCTGAAAGCATACCCCAGAAATACCCCCAACCGTTAAATCGCCACCAAATCCACTTCAAAAAATTTGAAGCAACGTAACCTCCAAAAAGTGCCGATGTAATCCACAAGGTTAATGAATTAATTGAATCTGCAAAGAAGCCCATAAATACGCCTAGAGCAACGACTGCAAATGACGCTATATGACTTGCTTTAAGATAATGTTTAGTGGTTGCATTTGGCTTTAAGTATTTTTTATAAATATCGTTTACTATATAGGCAGGGCCTGCATTTACAAAAGCTGAAAATGTGGACATGAATGCTGCTAGTAATCCTGCTAATAGCAATCCCTTAACTCCAACAGGCACATGAAAATTAATAACTTTAGGTAATAACACCTCTAAATCAGCACCGGAAAAAGATTGGTTTCCAATCATTTCTGGGCTTAAACTCACCAATGCGATGACCACTACCCCACCTATTAACAAGTACCTAGGAATAAATAATATTAAGTTTGTAAAACCACTCATGTAAGCCGCTTCTTTAACTGTTTTTGTAGAGAGGATTCGCTGCATATCAAAACTTGGAGTTGGACCTGCTAAACTTGCAAAAAAGCCTTTAAAAAGTGTCATACCTATAAAAGCCCCAAACATTTTAAAACCTTCAGAATCTATCAAATCATTAAAGGCTTGGTACTTCTCACTCCAGTGGGTTTCCAGTTCCCAACCAAAAAATACATTGCGCCACTCTTCAGTAATCACACTATTAATTTCAACATCACTAATCGCCAAAAAACTGTATCCAACAATCAATAAGCCTGCAACCACCATGATGCCATACTGAAGTACTTCTGTTGCTACTACTGAAAACATACCGCCTTTGACCGTATAAATAGTTGTTAAAAATATGATGATTAATGCATAAGACTGCTCGGAGCTTAAGAGCTCTGATGCTCCCATTTGAAGTGTTAAATCCCAAGGGAGTATAATGGTCATAAATTTTCCAACCCCTTCAAAAAAGTAGGCAATAAATCCTATCGCTGCTATAATAGCAAACGCCGCTACAATCAAATGCGATGCCCTTCCTGCTTTGTTATCTCCAAAGCGAGTTAAAATCCACTCTGAACCTGTCATTATGTTAGATCTTCTAATCCAAACGGCTAAAAACATCATAACAAAAATTTGATTCCAAATTGGCCATAGCCACATAAACATAAAACTTTTTACTCCGTACAAAAATAGTATCCCAACCATCCAAGCCGTTCCTGAAACATCAAACATTCCAGAGCCATTACTTAAACCTAAATAATACCATTTGATACTTTTACCCCCTAGAAAATAGGAATCTAGACCTTTTGAAGCACGTTTGGAAACCCAAATACCAACTCCAACGGTTAGGATGATATAAAAAACTATAATTAATATGTCTATGCTATGCATTCGTTTTGTCTTTTAATTGTCTATAATTGGGTATATACTCCCCATGTTTTGTTCGGTTCAGATCCCATTACAAATTTTAAAGTTCCACCCTCTAAAATTTGCTGATGTGAAATGACCGTCTGATTAAAATCTTGTCCATTAAGTGTGGCGGATTGGATGTAAATATTTGTATCTGAAACATGTTCAGCTTCAATAATGAAAAATGTATCGTCAGAAACTTTAATGGTTGTTTTTTCAAATAAAGGACTCCCTATATCGTAATTTCCAGAAACTGGATTCATCGAGTACAAGCCCATAGAGCTCAACACATACCAAGCAGACATTTGTCCACAATCTTCATTTCCACTCAATCCATTCGGTGTTGTATTGTATTGGGTTTTTAATATTTCTCGCACCCAATATTGAGTACGCCAAGGCTTATTTGCATGATTAAACATATATGCGATATGGTGACTTGGCTCATTGCCGTGAGCATATTGTCCTATTAATCCGGAGATGTCATTGGAAATATTATCTCCGTTAATTTCAGAACTCTCTGCAAAGAGCTCCTCTAGTTTATTTGAAAACGGGTCATTACCTCCATGTAATTGGACTAGGTTATCGACATCATGCGGCACAAACCAGCTGTGTTGCCAAGCATTACCTTCTGTATAGTCCGCTTTTATTCTATGTGCAGAATGTTTGGGATCAAAAGGGGTGCGCCAGGTTGTTCCATCTTGAAGTTTCCCTCGCATAAACCCAGTATCAGCGTCAAATAAATTAGCATAAGATTTAGATCGATTCGTAAAGTATTCGTAATCCTCTGTCTTCCCTAAAGCTTTCGCTATTTGTGCCACACACCAGTCATCATATGCATATTCGAGTGTTATTGTGACCGATTCTTCTAAAAACTCACAAGGAATGTAGCCGTATTTTTTATAGTAATCTAGCCCGCGCTCGTCTTGTAGCATCGTGGCTTTCATTGCTTCATAAACTTTATTAATATCAAAGCCTCTGATACCTTTCAAGTAAGCCTCAGCTATAACCGGAATCGAATGATAGCCCGTCATTGTATTGGTTTCATTTCCATAAAGGGTCCATACGGGCAAGGTGCCTCTAGACTCATAATATACCAACATAGATTTGATAATATCAGAAACAGTGTTGGGCTGCAATAATGTTAGTAAAGGTTGCTGAGCTCTAAAAGTATCCCACAAAGAAAGTGTGGAGTAAGCCGTAAAGTTTTCAGCTTTAGTGATGCTATCATTTTCCATTCTAAATTCCCCGTTTCGATCGCTAAATGTAACAGGTGCCAATTGTGCGTGGTAAAGAGCCGTATAAAAAATTGTTTTTAATGAATCTACAGGGGTTTCTATTTCAATTTTTGAGAGTGTTTGATTCCAGTTTTCAATAGCTTTGTTTTTTGCCATATCAAAACTCTGCTCAGTGTCTGATATGTTTTCAAATGCATTTTCAACACTCACAGATGAGAGCCCGACTTTAATTTGTAATTCATTATTGCTAAGGCTATTGAAATAAATTTGGGCGGATGATTTTACGCCAGTGACACTCACTTGATCACTATAAACCTCATCATGAACTAAATCAAAATCTTTAATAGATTTTGAGAACTTGGCTACAAAAAATACTTTCTGATTGGCAGCCCATCCTGAACTGTGTCTAAATCCCGAAACCGTAAACTTATCTTCTATTTTTAAGTGCGAAAGCTCGGTTTTATCCCAATTATAAGCAAAGCCTAAATCAATAATTAGGGATTGTTCATCATTTTCGGCAAATGTATATTTATGATAGGCTGTTCTTAAGTCTGAAGTCAATTCTGCTTTAATATTAAAATCTTTTAAAAAGATACTATAATAGCCAGGCTCAGAAATTTCTTGTTCATGCGAATAATATGACTTGAATGGGATTTCATCTCTTGTTTTAAAAGTTTGCGCTAAATCAACTTTTTTGTTTATTGGCATAAATCGAATATCGCCTAAATCGCCTATTCCTGTACCGCTAAGGTGTAAATGACTAAAACCAATCGTTATGGAATCTGTGATATGATATCCTGAGCACCAATCCCAACCAGTTATACCATTATCGGGGCTAACTTGAAGCATTCCAAAAGGGACTGTTGCACCTGGATAGGTGTGTCCATGACCACCGGTTCCTATGAACGGATTCACGTAATTTGTAAAAAAAAAATCACTTTTAACGACCAAGTTGGCACACGACGTAAACACTGTAAAAAACAGCAATACATAAAATATATCTATATTAGCCTTATTAAAAACCTTCATTTATTCATTTTTTACAATATGTAAATGTGCAAGAAAAACGATGAAATATGAAAAAAATTAGACAGATAACTAATTCAGGGTGTTAAATGTTAAAAAACTAAGTTATGCAATTGAACAAAAACTTAAAAATTACACTAAGACATCATGTTATTTTTTGGTTAATTTATTTTCTTCTGAACACACTTAGATGGGGAAATTATTTTGATGACTACGTTTATTCATTTAAAGCAAATATTGTTGGGTTTCCAATTCACATGATTTTATGTTACCTAAATATTTTTGTTTTAATGCCAAAATTTGTCTTTAAGCGGAAGTATTTCTTGTATGTGTGTGCTTTAATTCTATCCTTAATTTCAATGGTGTTTATTAAATTTAACCTTACCTATTTTTTAATTAGCACAAACGTGTGGCCTGAAGGGCCTAAAGTTATAAACGACTTTACACTTAGCTATTCTATTAGCTATTCTTTAGATATGATGATTGGCGAACTCTACGTGATTACTTTTGTAACTGCTATAAAAATCACCATGGATTGGTTGCAAGAACAAAAGAGGGTCATTGATCTCGAAAACACACAACTAGAAACAGAATTACTATTTTTAAGAACTCAAATTTCACCTCACTTCTTTTTCAACACTCTTAACAACATCTATTCGTTAGCCATCGAGAAATCGAACAAAACGCCTAAATTAATACTTCGCCTCTCAGAGCTAATGCGTTACCTACTTTACGAAACAAAATCAAAAAAACAAAGTTTAGAAAAAGAAATAATTTGCATTGAAAATTATTTAGACCTGGAGCAAATAAGGTATGGCGATAAATTAAAAATAAACACTAACATAACTGGGGATATTTCAGGTAAAAAAATAGCGCCTATTTTGCTGCTCTCTTTTATAGAAAACTCCGTTAAACATGGTGCAAACAAGGCTACAGGCGGTGTGAAAATCGATATTGATTTTAAAATAATAGGGGAGTTTCTTTATTTTACTGTTTCAAACCCAATACCGGAAACACCTAATATAAGTAAGAGTATTGAAAATTCAAGTGGAATTGGACTGACAAATGTTAAAAAAAGACTTGAATTAGGATATAAAAAAGAGGACTACAGCCTGAATATTGAGAACCGTAGCAAGCTGTTTGTTGTGAACCTTAAAATAAAAGTACAATGAAAATTAATTGTTTAATTATTGATGATGAACCCTTAGCTATAAATGTAGTGAAAAGCTACATAGAGGAGATTGATGAAGTTACGATTCTGAACACTTTTACTAGTGCACTGGAGGCTTTAAAATACTTAAAAAACCATTCAGTTGATTTAATCTTTTTAGATATTAACATGCCCCTTTTAAATGGCCTAGACTTTATACGAACATTAGAAGTAAAACCATTGATTATTGTTACGACGGCTTATGACGAATATGCCATAAAAACCTATGAATTGGATGTTTTAGACTATCTGGTTAAACCGATTCCATTTCCTAGATTTGTGAAGGCAGTTAATAGGGCCCTAAGAGCCTTGGATGAAAATAAAACTCAAGATCCTTCCAAATTAACTAAAAGACCTTTCACCTTTATTAAAGTTGATAAAAAGAAAATGAAGAAAATTTATTTAGATGAGATATTGGTTGTCGAATCTTTACGAGATTATCTAAAAATAACAACGCAAACTAAGAAGTATATTATTCACAGCACTTTAAGTAACTTCACCAGCTTATTGCCTGAAAGTAATTTTATCAGAATTCACAGATCCTTTACCATCGCCATAGATAAAATTGATACTGTTGAGGGCAATAGTGTAGAAATTGAAGGGGTTAGATATGTCATTGGAAGATCGTATATAGAAGTTGTCAAGAAAAAGATTTTAGGAGGTTAATGAAACGAATTTAAAACCTTTGTCAATACACAATATAAACATTGCGTATAAATACTCGTTTGACTGTTAATTAAAAACGCATTATTTTTTTACTTTAGAGTAAATCCATTTTAAATAATTTTCTTCTGCAAACACATTATCCCAACTGTTATGACCTACATGTTCATATAGCGTTAACTTTGGGCTTCCTCCTGATTTTATAATTGCATTTGCCATGTTTAAAGAGTGATTTGGACTCACCACTTTATCGTCGGAACCATGAAAAATCCAAATAGACACTTTTTCTGCATACATAGTCGCTAAGCCTGTACTACCGTTCCCGCAAATTGGGGTCGCAGCGGCAAACATATTGGGTCTTCTGTATAAAATCTCAAAAGTTCCCATACCTCCCATAGACAAACCACTCACATAAATTCTTTGCGTATCAACTTGTTTTTTTTGTATAAATTCATCCATAAATCTAATAACCAAATTTAAACTTTTGTTAGGTTTTGTGAGTGTATCTTTAAAGTTGAGATCCCAATCATCGTTTACTAAATTTGCCCATCTATCATCTGTTGAACATTGAGGAAATATGATCCAAGAATTGTATTTCTTTCTATTGTAGGTGTCTAAAAACAACCTCCCTCCGTGAGTGAGTTGAGAACTGTTGTCATCTCCTCGTTCTCCAGCTCCATGTAAGAATAAAAGTACTGGATATTGTTTATTAGAGTCATAATTTAAGGGTTTTAGAATTCTGTAATTAAGTGTGTCGTTTTCAAAAGTAAAAGCCGCCTTTTCATATAATTTAAAATCCTGACTAAAAGTGACTACAGAAATAAGCAAAGCTAACGTAAAGACTGTGTTTTTCATGGTTGTTTTTATTTTCAACGTCAATGTAATGAATTATTAATTAAGTGTAAAATCAAATAAACCATACTTTAATCCTTTCCTTATCTTTAAATTAAATTGATTAAAACATAAAACTGCCAAAAAATAAGGTATTGAAGCCAATCTATTGAAGCATCAAATAATATCAATGAAAATAACTGAGAAACCAATAGCGTGACAATATTCAAAAAAAGGATATCTAAATTACTGAAAATATAAAACCAGTTCCAAGCAAAGAGGTTGGATTTTAGCAATTGTGCTATTTGGCAGAAAATTTAGTTAAAAAGTAACCAAAAAATGAGATGTTTTTAGTTATATTGTACCTACTATTTTAGTAACCATGAACCGTATTAAAGAAATACTTAAAGAGAAAGGTATTTAGCAAATTTGGCTCGCTGATAAGCTGGGAAAAGTTATAACATGGTCAATGGGTAAGTGCAGAATAGACAGCAACCTCGTTTGGAAGTTCTAAATGATATCGCAGAAATTTTGGATGTAGATATAAAAGAATTAATTGTTTCAAGTAGATAGATTAAATGGCAATAAAAAAATCAGAATTATACCCCTATGGGCCAGCTGTGATGAGTTAAGAGGCGGAATGGACGCCTCACAATATAAAGACTATGTGCTAACCATGCTTTTTGTAAAGTATGTGTCAGACAAGTATGCAGGTAATCCAATGAGTTTGATTGAAATTCCAAAAGGAGCTTCTTTTGAAGACATGATAGCCTTAAAAGGGCAGCCTGTAATTAAAAAAATATAAAAACCAATACAAAGTTGATACAAAACTATTAAAGCTATATTAATTACATTTTATTTAAAATAATTGATTGTTTAATAAAAATCAAATCTTTCCAATTCTGATCTTTAGTAGAATGTATATTTTGTTCTAAATCAATTCCATATCATTTTTAATATTAATGTTTTACAGAAATTATTTTTTTCAACAGAATATTTTTACTTGAGCTTCCTATTTGAATCTCAAAATCTCCTGGTTCAACAGTATAGCTTTGTTTTATAGCGTCGTAATAACACAGATCTTTGCTTGCACTTAATTTAAATTCTACCATTTTTTTTTCTCCTTTCTTCAACAAGATACGTTTAAACCCTCTAAGTTGTTTATGTGGCATCCATGTAGTGGATTCAGTATCCTTAACATATAACTGAACAACTTCTTCACCATCCAATTCACCAATATTTTCTACATTGACTGTAATAAATACTTCATCTAAGCTGTTTAAAATTGTTTTATTGATTGTTAAGTCAGAATACTTAAACTTTGTATAACTTAAACCATGACCAAATGGATACATGGCATTACCATTGTAATACCTGTAAGTGAACCCATTACCAGCACGCATGTTGTAATCTTCAAAATTAGGTAATTCACTTGTAGAAGAATAAAATGTCACAGGTAGCCTTCCAGCTGGATTATAATTCCCAACCAAAACATCTGCTATTGCTTCACCTCCTCGCTGACCAGGATACCATGCAGCTAAAATCCCCTTAAGTTCTTGTTCCAAACCATTAAAAGAGATGGCACTTCCTGCTAGTAAGACAAATACAACTGGTGTGCCAGTTTTGATCATAGCTTTTACAGCATTGAGTTGAACTTCGGGAAGTTCAATTTTTGTTCGGTCTCCTCCAAAGAATCCTTCAACTCCGTTTTTTGATCTCATTTCATTACTTTCCTCTCCCTCCCAAGTTGCATCTAATCCACCAACAAATATAGCAATATCAGCAGCTTTAACATCTTTTAAAATCTTCTTCGAAAGCACTAAAGAATCTTTATTTTGGTTTGTGACCAAAGAAACGCCTTTATGATGTACCAGCTCCACTTCTGGTCCAGATTTAGCTTTTATTCCATTAATAACAGTTACCGGGTTAGAGGGGGTCCCATAGTAATTACCTCTCAAAGCATTAATATTATCTGCGTTAGGTCCAATCACAGCTATTTTTTTAATAAGGTTTTTATTTAACGGGAGGATACCTTCATTCTTTAACAAAGTCATAGATTTCTGAGCCATCTTAAGGGCTAAATCATCGTGTGCTTTTCTGTTATTTAACTCAAACGGAATTTGAGCATATGGCACCCGTTCTATAGGATCAAACATCCCTAGTTTCATTCTTGCTAACATTAATCGATATACAGAAAGGTCTATTTCTTTAATTCCGATTAACCCTTGTGATACAGCTGTTTTTAGAGCACTTTGGTACACACTGCCGCAATTTAGATCACAACCTCTTCGGATCCCTAAAGCTGCTGCTTGTTCTTGTGTCTTAACAATTTTGTGAGCGTCAAATATATCATTTATGGCGCCACAATCAGAAACAACATATCCTTCAAACCCCCATTGTTTTCGAAGAATATCATTTAGAAGCATCCAACTGGCACTAGCAGACTCGCCGTCCACACGATTATAAGCACCCATTACAGAATAGGCCTTCGCATCTACTATTAGATCTTTAAATGCAGGTAAATAAGTTTCCCATAAATCCCGTTTGGACGGGAGTACATTAAAGCTATGTCTTGTAGGTTCGGGCCCATTATGGACTGCAAAATGCTTGGCCGTCGACACAAGTTTTAAATACTTGGGATCATTTCCTTGTAATCCTCTTACAAATTGTATTCCCATTTGTCCAGTTAGGTAAGGATCTTCTCCATAGGTTTCATGTCCTCTTCCCCAACGAGGGTCTCTAAAAATATTTACATTAGGTGACCAAAAAGTTAGTCCTGTATATATTTCATAATTTTTATTTCTTTGTGCTTCATGATGTTTTGCTCTAGCCTCATCACTTATGGTATTGGCTACCTCTCTCATAATATCTATATCAAAAGAAGCTGCCATTCCAATGGCTTGTGGAAAAACAGTTGCAATTCCAGCTCTAGCTACTCCATGTAAGCATTCATTCCACCAATGGTATGCCTGTATATTTAGGCGTGGAATAGCAGGTGCTGCTGCTCCTAGCTGTGATATTTTTTCTTCTAACGTCATTTGTGCGACTAAATCTGTTGCTCTTGTTTCAAAGTCTAAAGACAGGTTAGAGTACTTTTCAATATCGGCCTCTTGAGCATTACTATTAACACTAAGTAATGATAGAGAAACATATAAAATTAATAAGTTAAATTTCATTTTTATATTTTTTATTTAAATTTATACTTTTTGAGTTAATTTTATGATTAATTAAAGATTAAGTTCTGCATAATTAATATGATTATTCATTATTTTCATAAAAAAACAATATAAGATGTTCATTATTTATTATATATTTAAAAACCAAAATCGACCTATGGAAATCCATTAAATATATTGATCATGAAATTGTATTTTTTATGAAATTAATTTTTAATCGATTCAAAAACTACTTAAATTTAAGGTGAAAACAGCACCAAAATTATAATTATCGCTAAAAAAATAATTATAATCTTATTTTATAAATTATTTTATTGATTAAAAATATTTAATTAACTTGGTATCCAAGATTAGATATCTTAATAAAAATAGATGATAAATTTTTTTAATAAATTTCTGTTTGTTAGCCTAATTTTAGTGCCATTATTAGGAAGTACACAGGGAATTCGCTTTAATTCTAGCGAAAGTTCTATTGTCGAAAGAACCTCATATAATGTATTTGTAAACGATCAACCAAAGTTTATAGGGAAATTCAGTATTGATTTTAATTTATCTATTATTGATTCTAAAATATTTGGATTCATCTTGAATATAAAAGATAAAAATAATCCAATTTCATATTCATTAGTTTATATCGATAACACTGAGGGGAGTGGAGAACTTAAACTGAATCTTGACGGAGTTAAAAAACTAATATCAGTTCCATTAAAAAAAGAATTTATCGGGTCCAGAAAATGGATCAAAATAAATTTAAATTTCAATTCTTTATCAAAAAAAATTACTCTTAGTGTTAATGATAAGGTGTTTTCATCATTAGAAAATGAATTTAATAATACAATAGTTCCTGAAATTTATTTCGGAAAACATGGGAGTGTAATAGATGTTCCTTCTATGGCTATTAAAGATCTTGTTATTTCAAATAAAAACAATAAAACTATTTTTAATTTTAACGAAAGTGAAGGTAATGCTGTTTACGATTCTGAAGGACATCTTTATGGGACTGTTGATCATCCAAATTGGTTAATTACAGAGTCTTATCACTGGAAGTTAATAAGTAGCAAATCATTTAACAAAGTTACTTCCGTAACTTTTGACGAAAACAACAATAGGTTCATTTATCAAAATTCAGATACATTAAACTTTTACAACCATATAAATAAAAAAAATACCTTTCATAGATTCAAAAATACTTTAACTGTTCCTATGCGACTTGGAACTAGTTTTTTAGATCCAATTGAAAATAAATTATATATTTATGAATTGTCTGACGTTTTAGATGGAAAATCAACAATTGCATCAATTGACTTAGAGACTCCAGAGTATTGGACTAAAAACAGTTCTCTTCAACTATTTCAACAAAGACATCATCACAACGGATTCTTTAATCCAAGGTCAAATAAGTACCTAATATTTGGTGGCTATGGCAACCAAAAGTTCACAAATGCTTTTAACTCTTACGATATTAAAAATGACAAATGGGAGACCATAACATTTAACGGTGATATCATTTCTCCTAGATTTTTTGCTGGAATAACTCAAATTGGAAATCAAAACTTATTATTATTTGGAGGACAAGGAAATGAGACAGGAGAACAAAGTATAGGTAAAACCTATTATTACGATTGTTATAAAATTAATCTAAAAACAAACAATATACAGAAACTTTGGGATATTAAACAAGAAAATACCAAAATGGTTTCTGGAAGGAACATGGTTCTTAGCAAAGATTCAACCTCGTTTTACACGATTGGCTATTCTGAATATAATCCTTCTACTTTTTTACAATTATATAACTATTCCATTAAAGATGGTAGTCACAAAATATTTGGAGATTCAATTCCAATGATCTCTGAAAAGATTCGGACTAATGCAAATTTATACCTAAACAATTCAACGAATCAATTTTTTTGTGTTACTCAGGAATTTAAAGAAAATGGATCAAATAAAATAAACATTTATTCATTGAATGATAAACCCGTTTCTAGAGAGAACATTTATATTGTAGAAAAAAAATCGAATACAAAAATTATTTTTGTACTCATAATACTCCTACTAATGTCAGGAGTGTTATACTACTTAAAAAATCTAATTAAATTAAGAAAAAAGAAAAAAGAAGAATTCAAAGCTCAAGTTCAAAATATATTAAATCCTCAAAAAACAAATTCACCAGAAATTAAACCAAACTCTACTTTATTATTTGGTAGTTTTAGAATAATTGATAGAAATAAAAAAGATATTTCATACCTATTTAGCCCAAAGATCAGACAACTGTTTTTACTATTGCTTTTTAGCAGCAAACAAAAAGATGTTTCGGGATTAACCTCTGAAAGAATTCACTCCACCCTTTGGCCAGATAGTACCCCACAAAAGGCTAAAAATTTAAAAAATGTAATCATCAGTCAGTTAAGAAATATACTAACAGATGTAGACGGTTTGGAGCTCATCTACTCTAAGGGTCGATTTGTTATGGAGATAGAAGATGAATTTTATTGTGATTATTTTAGTTTTACGACTCAATTAGAATCTTTAAGAGATGATTTACTAGATTATAACTCCTTAAATGAACTGACGAACTTAATTAGTCCAGGAAAATTTTTATTATCAATTAATGATGAATGTTTTGATAAAATAAAAAAAGACTTTGAGTATGAAATTTTAAAAATTGTTCCAAACCAATTGAAGCAAATGTATACAAATAAAGACTACTCGCCTATCATCCAACTTACAGAAATTTTATTTAATATTGACTCTTTAAATGAAACTGCCTTTTACTATCGAATCCATACACTTCATAACATGGATTTGACGCTAAAGGCAAAAAAACAGTTTAATGATTATATTATTAGATATAATAAAATTATGGGAGACAACTTTCCAAGCACCTACAAAGATGTTATTAAGCAAATACCCGATGAATTAATCTAAGCCCTAACAAACTCAAATAAAACCTTGTTAAACATTAATTATTTAACGTTGATGTTTATTTGATCTGAAATACCGTCTGAGGCATTCCCAACGTAAATTGTATAGTTTCCCTTTTCTAAATTCCAATTAGAAATAGATTCATCATAAAAAGATAAATCAGACACATTTATAGTAATTATTTCACTCGTTTGGTTTCCAGCTCTTAAGAAAGTTTTTTTAAATCCCTTTAGCTCTTTTAAGGCTCTCAGTACTTTCGATTTTGAAATTCCAACATATACCTGAACAACTTCTGCTCCATCCTTAATTCCCGTATTTTTCAGCTTGTATGTTATATTTATACTATCATTGCCTGTATAAATTTTCTTATCAGATTTAATGTCTGTGATTTTAAAAGATGAGTATGACAATCCATGTCCAAATGAAAATAACGGTTTAATATTTTTAGTGTCATGCCATCTATACCCCACTAGAACACCATCTTTGTAATATTGTGTTTCACCATCCCCGGGATAGGATATTTCACCAAAAAAATGAGCAGAATTATCGATTAGTTTAACAGGAAAAGAAAATGGAAGTTTACCAGATGGATTTGCATCACCACTAATAATATCTGCAATTGCATTTCCAGCTTCACTCCCTAAGTACCACGTTTGCAGTACACTCTTAACGTTAGAAATCCAAGGCATGCTGACAGCGTTTCCACTTACTAATAAAACCCCAATATTTGGATTTACTTTCTGCAACTCACTAATTAAATAATCTTGATTATATGGAAGCTTAAGTTCTTGGCGATCTGCAGCTTCACAATCTTGACCTCTATTTTTATTTAGGCCTCCTATAAAAAGTACCACATCGGCTACAGAAGCTGTTACTAAAGCATCTTTAATAAGTGATTTAGGATTTTGATTTGAATCTTCTGATGTATAGCCTTTTGAAAAAATTATAGTGGCATTTTTAAAACGTTGTTGTAAACCTTCAAGTGGAGATATTTCATAATTAGCTTTTAACTCTGAAGAACCTCCTCCAGTAGTCATTGACTTTGTCGCATTTTCTCCAATCACAGCAATCGTTAATTTCTTAGTTGGATTTAAAGGAAAAAAATCATCATTATTTTTCAAAAGAACAATCCCTTCTGTAGCTACTTGACGTGCCACCTGACTGTGCTCACTATTATTTATTTTACCTAACGGTCGACCATAATCTAAAGTCGTTCGGATCATCAATCGGAGAATTCTTCGCACTTTATCATCCAAAATACGCTCTTCAATCTCTCCGCTTTTTACTAATTCCAAAAAAGAAGTACCTAAGAAATTAGCATCAAAAGCCTGTCTAGGAGATGTATTCGTATTAATTGGAGACCCCATTTCTATGTCAAGTCCGTTAAGAGCTGCTTCTTTAGTACTGTGTGTACCACCCCAGTCAGAAATCACAACGCCATCAAAATTCCAGTCTGTCTTGAGGATTTTATTTAAGAGAAGTTCGTGGTGGCTACAATGCTGCCCCCTAAATTGATTGTAAGCCCCCATTATAGACCAGGCTTCACCTTGTTTAATAGCAGCTTCAAAAGCAGGTAAATATATCTCATACAACGCCCGGTCACTAACCTGAACATTAATATGATTCCTCCATACCTCCTGGTTGTTTAATGCAAAGTGTTTAACGCAAGCTGCAACCCCATTCATTTGCACACCTTTGATGTAAGGCACCACCATTCTAGACGCTAAATAGGGATCTTCACCCATATATTCAAAATTTCGTCCGTTTAGTGGCGTCCGATATATATTTACACCCGGTCCTAGCAAAACATCTTTTTTTCTGTAGCGTGCTTCTTCTCCAATACTAACCCCATATTGGTTTGAAAGAGATGGATTGAAGGTTGCAGCAAGACACGTTAACGCAGGAAAAGCAGTAATATAATCATTTGTCCAACCAGAATAATTCCAATTAGACCAATTTATTTCAGCTCTAATTCCATGGGGACCATCCGACATCCATAATTCTGGAATCCCTAATCGAGGGATTCCTGGTGAACTAAATTGAGACTGAGCATGACACATAGAAATTTTTTCTTTCAGAGTCATTTCATTGAGAATACTATCAATTTTCGACTCTCTAACTTCAAGTTTGGTTTGGTCAGCAGGAAATGAACTGATAAATTGTTGTGAATAAATTTTTGTGCAAGAAAGACCCAACAAAAGAATACTCACTGCTACTGAAAAACGTCTATAAGAAAGCTTTAATAAAGTCATATTTTTATTCAGATGAAAATGAAGAAGCTGGAAGTCCTTCACGATTAAAAAGGCAAGGAACTGCTTGGTCACTCCATCCATATCTTGCATATTTTGGATTAGAAACTGTTGAGGCTGAAAGTTCTATAGTGTTATTAATAATTTTCGCCTTTGCAATCTTATATACCTTATCGACTCCGGCTATTTCGAAGCCCCTTAGGTCGCCCTGTGAAATCAAACCACTGCCAATATGGATAAAATTAACAACGAGGGTCTCTCCACGTCTTATTA
>Ga0233438_10002102_pt1 | contig 20549 bp, 19 predicted proteins | sample SI_123_September_FD_182720 | JGI IMG/M metagenome (GOLD analysis project Ga0233438, IMG submission 182720) | Seawater microbial communities from Saanich Inlet, British Columbia, Canada - SI_123_September2016_10_MG | ecosystem: Environmental > Aquatic > Marine > Inlet | place: Canada: British...
TTCACATACCCCGAGGGCTAATTGAATTTAAAATTGAATATGATTCTCCATCCAATCCATCAAATATTAAAAATGACACAAATATACTATTTTACTGTGCAGGTGGGTACAGGTCAGCTCTTGCAGCTAATACTGTTAAAAGCCTTGGGTTTCAAAATGTATATAATATTGGTGGATTTGGTGAATGGATCAACAATGGTGGAGAAATTCAACCAATATAATACCTTTAAATATATTTAAAAAAACATATATGTAGTGTTCAATCTCTATGAATATTTATCTAACTATGTATGTATAATCATAATTTTTAAGGAATTAATTATGAAAAACTCTATTTATATCAACTTATCTATTGCTCTTATTTTCACATCAATTACATTTGCTCAAGATAATATTGTTGAGGAAGTGATAGTCACTGCAACTAAAACGGAAAAGACATTACAGGAAGTTCCGGTAGCTGTTTCTGTTATTACATCTGATGAATTAGAAAAAGCAACTATCATAGATACTTTTGATCTTAAATCTATCATCCCATCATTGGACACAAGACAATATCAATCCTCTACTAATGCTACTTTTTTTATTAGAGGTTTTGGCAATGGGTCTAATAATCCAGGTATAGAACCATCAGTTGCATTATTTGTTGATGGTGTATATAGATCAAAGACGCAATCTCAAATAGCTGATCTTCCTATGCTTGAAAGAGTAGAAGTTCTTAGAGGTCCTCAAAGTACTCTTTTTGGTAAAAATGCATCTGCGGGTGTTATAAATATTGTTACAAAAAAACCTTCTTTTGATAATTCGGGAATGATGTCACTTGGTGTTGGGAAATATAATTCAAAAATAGGAAAAATCTATACAACAGGTCCTATTAATGAAACAACAGCATATAGTTTTAATGCTAATTTTAATAAAAGAGATGGAAGCTCAGATAATCCTGTAACAGGAAACTCAGTAAATAATAGAGATAGATTGGGTTTACGTGCAGAACTTTTATTTATTCCAAATGACGATTTATCGATAAGGGTAACTGCTGATTATGATGAATATGACGAAATTTGTTGTGCTGTTGGTAGTGCCAATTATGGTACTGCAAATTCCGTAACCGCAGCTTTCGGAGGACAAATTATTCCCAATGATCCTTATACCGAAAAGGCTTTTTTTGATTTTGATCCTATATCTGATGGAGATAATTCTGGTATTTCAATTTATATAGAAAAGGACTTAGATAATATTCGTATAGAAAGCATTACTTCATCTAGAAAAAGTTATAACTTTGAGCTTCAAGATGTAGATTTTGAATCAGTCAATCAAATTGATGCCAATAAACTTGTTAAAGATTTGGATGCAGTAACTCAAGAGATAAGAATTTTTTCTGAGGATAATGAAAATATAAACTGGTTATTGGGTGCATATTATTATCAGGAAGATATGAAATATGACAATTCTATCTATTTTGGTTCATTATGGAGGGCTTATATTGATGCTCTTGCTCCAGGAGCTTTGGCTGGAGTCGCAGAAGCCTTCGGTATTCCAAACTCATTATTATTTGCAGAAGGCCAGGGTGTTAATGAAATTTCTACACAAAGTAATACAACTAAATCAATATTTGCTCAGCTAGATATTAAACTTACTAATAGATTAAGTGCCATTGTTGGAGCAAGTTATATTGAAGATAAAAAATCCGTATCAGTCAATCAGACCAATACTGATATTTTTTCAAACTTAGATTTTGTTGGAGCAGGCGCCTTGGGGCTTATTGATGCAGGGTTTCCTCCTGAACAAGCTGCAGTTTTAGCAACTGATCCAGATTTCAATCCTCTATTAGGTCTCCAAGCACTTCAATTTTTACCACAATTTGTAAATTTTCCTAATACTGCACAAGATGGAAAGAGCAATGATGATAACGTTGATTACACTTTGAAACTTGCTTACATATTAAATGATACGACATCTATCTACGGTGGAGTTTCAACAGGTTACAAAGCCACTGCATGGAATATTTCTAGAGATTCATTGCCCAATGCAACTGAAATTGCTGCTTTGGCATTGGCTGGATCTCCTGTTGGACCAAATACAGGTGTTGGAAAAAGGTATGCTGATCCAGAAGAATCAGAGGTTTTTGAGATTGGGGCAAAAATAAAATTACCAACCGGATATCTAAATATTGCTTTGTTTGATCAAAAGATTGAAGGATTTCAATCAAATACATTTATTGGAACTGGGTTTATTCTTGCCAATGCTGGTTCACAATCAACTGAAGGTTATGAGTTTGATTTAGTTATGTCTCCTACAGATTATATTGATCTTGCAATTAGTGGATTATTTATGGATCCAATATATGACTCATTTCCAAGCTCAAGTTCAGGTGATTTAACAGGAACCATGCCATCAAATATTTCGGAAAATACAATCTCATCAACAATTACATGGAACTTTAATTTCAATAATTGGGATGGATATTTAAGACTAAGCCATTTATATGCAAGTGAAGCAAAATTAATAGAAAATCCTGTGTGGCAAGCAACATTAGAAAATGCAGGAAACGGTTTGAAAGCTCAAGACACAATAAATTTTTCAGCTGGTATTGAAAAAGATAATTTATCTTTAACAATATGGGGTAAAAATATCAATAATGATAAGTATTTAATTTCTGCTTTCCCAGCTGTTGCTGATCCAACATTTACGACATTCTTTGGGTACCCTAATGCGTATTCATCCTATGGAGCTACATTAAACTATAGGTTTTAATTTTTTTATCTATAAATGAAGGGGTATTTATACCCCTTTTTAATTGGCGCGCCCGGGAAGATTCGAACTCCCGACCCCTTGGTTCGAAGCCAAGTACTCTATCCAGCTGAGCTACGAGCGCATTGTGCAATTATAGAGCTATTACTAACAACTTTTTAATGTATTTCTATAAATTTCATATGATAAGATTAATAAATATACATAGGGAGAGTGTTTATGAATTTTAAATCAAAAAAATTGCTTTATCTTTTGTTTCTTTTACCAGTTCTATATGTAGCTCAGCTACTTATAATCGATATCGATGTAAATAAAAAAAGACCAATTTTAAATATTTTTAAATTAATGCAAGATGATAGTGCATTAGAGATAGTCGATTTTTCTGTTGATAAAAAGACCACAAATAGCAATCTTCCGAAACCAAACAAAGATAGAAATCCATATTATGGAGATCTTCATGTTCATACAAAGTACTCATTTGATGCTTATGTTTTTGGTATTACAGCCTCTCCTGATGATGCATATAGATATGCAAAAGGGGATGGCATACTTCACCCATTAGGGTATGAAATGAAACTAAGAGAGCCTTTAGACTTTTATTCAGTTACAGATCATGGTTTTTATATGGGCATGATCCAAGCTTTTGCTGATACATCAACTGAAATATCTAAAAAGGACTTTGCAAAAGCTTTTCATGATTTAAATAGAAAAGATAATTTAACAGTAGAGTCTGCTGGTGAAAGATCTGACCTATTTAGCTCTATTATTGGTGCTGTTATTGCAGAGCCACATCCCAACTGGCATCCAAATATGATTAAGGCATGGTTGACCAAAAATACTCAACGAGCCTTGAAGTCATTTGATTATGATATACATAAATCTGCTTGGGCTGATATCGCAAGGTCTGCTAATGAGCACAATGATCCAGGAAAATTTACAACATTTATAGGTTACGAATTTACAACTTCCACAGATATAGAGGGAGGCAATCTACATAGAAATGTAATATTTAACTCATCTGAAGCATCTATTAGGCCTTGGACTAGAATCGATTCGTTAAATCCTGAGGATTTATGGACTTGGCAAGATGGATTAAGAGAAAAGGGGATTGATACTGTATCTATTCCTCATAATTCTAACGGTTCAAATGGCCAGATGTTTGAAATGGAGTCTTTTTTAGGTCGTGCTATAGATCAAGGTTATTCAGATAAGAGGATGAGAAACGAGCCCTTGGTTGAGGTTACCCAAGTAAAAGGGACCTCTGAAACTCATCCTTTACTATCCCCAGATGATGACTGGGCTGATTTTGAAATTATGGACATAAGAGTTGGCAGCAGACCTCCAACCTATAGTAGACCTTCCGGTGGCTATGTTAGGGAGGCATACTTAAATGGTCTAACGTTAGAATTCACTCAGCAAGGTAACCCATATAAATTTGGATTAATTGGGTCAAGTGATACACATACAGGTGCTGGAGCATTTGATGAGTCAAACTATTGGTCTAAAGTTGGTTTACTAGATGGGGATGCTGAAAATAGAGGTTCTGTGCCATTAGCACCAGAGAATCGTGAGAGGCTTGAGGAGTACATGGCGGCCTTCAATCAACCTCAAAGCACTATTGCACTTGAACAGGGAGATTATGCAAATACTGGGTTTACGCAATGGGGGGCTTCGGGGCTTGCTGTTGCTTGGGCTGAAGAAAACACTAGAGATTCAATCTTTAAAGCATTCAAAAGAAAGGAAACATTTGCTACTACAGGTAGCAGGATTGCTGTTCGTTTCTTTGGTGGCTTTGATTTATCTTCAATTGATTTAAATTCTGACAATTTAGTCAGTGATTCATATAAAAAAGGCGTAACAATGGGCGCTGATCTAATGAGTGATGGTGACAAAACTCCAGAATTTATTGTGTGGGCTCAAAAAGATAAAAATGGAGCTTCTTTACAAAGAGTTCAAATTATCAAAGGATGGATGGATACAACAAGCGGCCGCCCAAGTGAAAAAGTTTATGACATAGCTTGTTCAGATGGCTTGGATGTTGACCCTGTCACTCATAGGTGCCCAGATAATGGAGCTAGGGTGAATATAGCTGATTGTTCTATATCAAAAAATGTTGGTTCCTCAGAATTAAAAACTTTGTGGAGAGATCCAGAATTTAAGTCATCAGATAAATCTTTTTATTATGTTAGAGTTCTTGAAAACCCAACATGTAGGTGGAGCACATGGGATGCTATAAAACGAGGGTTTAAGCCAAGAGAAGATCTACACGATACAATCCAAGAAAGAGCATGGTCATCGCCTATATGGTTTATACCAGATCCTTCTGATGTGGTTGTGGTGCCACTTGGAGGCACTGTGCCGATAAGAAATACCAACTAAAGTAGTTTTTTAAATTGAGAAATAAATTATTTATTTTTTTTATAATTGGTATTCTTCTTTATCTCATTGATATTGGGTTAAATTCTGACGAAGATAAAAATATATATATATCAGATCAAGAGGTTATAAGCTTAATAAATGCGTGGAAGTCGCAGGTTGGTAGAGAGCCTACAGATGATGAAATTTCTAGGATTATAAACAATCTTGTTCAAGAAGAAATCCTTTATAGAGAAGCATTGAATTTAGGCTTGGAACGAGAAGATAAAATTATTAAGAGAAGACTGGCGCAAAAAATTTCATTTCTAAAGCAGGAATCAATCTTAAAAGATTTTTCACAAAAAGAAATTATTGATTTTTATAAAGCAAATAGAGATAAATATTATGTTCCAGGCTTATATACTTTTACTCATAAGTTTTTCTCATCAAGCAGCAATTCAAAAGAAAGAGCTCAAAACCATTTAAATAATTCTAATGGCTTGTATGAAAACTCAGACCCTTTTTTTCTTGGTAAAAATTTCGCAGATGTTAGTTCTGTAGAAATAAATAGTAATTTTGGAAGTAACTTTAGTTCATATTTTAAAAATCCACCTATTAATCAATGGATAGGCCCATACAAATCGTCTTTCGGGTACCATAATTTATATATTACAAACTATACTCCTGGTTTTCATCCCACTCTTGAGGAAATCTATAATCAATTGTTGGTTGATTTAAATCAACTGAAAAGAGATAGCGCTATTTCAGATTTTATAAAAGAGGTGGGCCCTGAGTATTCTGTAGTAATAAATCCAGATCTTAAAATTTAATGAATAAATTTTTTTTATTGCTTGTTGGAATGCTTGCTCTAGAGACTTATTCTCATGAATTTAATCCCGCTCATCTCATAATTGACCAGTCTATAAAAAATGCTAATACCTATGATGCCTCATGGATGTATCCATTAAAAAATATTGGCAAAAGAGCAGAAGTTATTTTCCCTTCTAGCTGCAATATAAATTCAAAAGATCCATATATTAAAAATAAATACTTGGTTGAAGAATTAGTTATTAATTGTTCAAAACCTCTAAATGGTTCATCTATAAAAATAGAAAACCTTAGCGTTCTTACCGATGCGTTAATTACTATTAACTTTATAGATAATACATTTGAAGGTATTGTTAATGTGCAAGTTCCAACTATTAAAATACCTGAAAATAAACAATATTACCCAACAGCTTATCTATATTTAGGTTTCGATCATTTGCTTGATGGTTTGGATCACATTTTATTTATATTTGGCTTACTTTTTTGTATAAGCGGCTTTTTAAATATAATAAAAACTATAACGGCCTTTACAATTGCACACAGTTTAACTCTTGGTATGTCAGCTCTAGAATTCCTCTCATTACCCCAAGGAACTGTTGAGGCATTAATAGCCTTAACTATTGTATTTTTAGCGAATGAAATTTCTAATAAGCATAATTATACAAAGACACCATGGCTTATGGCTTTTGGTTTTGGACTGCTTCATGGACTTGGTTTTGCTGGCGCACTTAATGATATAGGTGTTTCAAGCAATCAATTATTTCTATCACTTCTGTTTTTTAATATTGGTATAGAGCTAGGGCAAATTGCTCTTATCCCCATACCTCTATCCATAATATATCTATCGATTCGTTTCAAATTTCTCAATATAACAAAAATATTTATGAGCCTTGTAGTTGGTGGCTTAGGTTTTTATTGGTTTATAGATCGGGTAATTGGTATCATTCTTTAATTAACTATTAGGCTAGAAAAATAATGCAAAATTTTTTAAATAAGAATGTCCTTCTTTGCGTTACTGGAGGAATTGCCGCCTATAAATCTGCTGAGATTATTCGCCTATTTAAAAAAGAGGCTGCAGATGTTCGTGTTGTGATGACAGAATCTGCTAAAGAGTTTATAACCCCATTAACATTACAAGCAGTATCAGGAAATGAAATTCATGACTCACTTTTAGATATAAAAGCTGAATCTGCTATGGGTCATATAGAGCTTGCCAAATGGGCTGACATCATCTTGATTGCCCCATGTACAGCAGAGTCAATGTCTAAGATCGCACATGGAAGAGCAGATGATCTTATGGGCGCTTTAATTCTAGCGTCGAGTGCAGAAACCTATATTGCACCTGCCATGAATATGAATATGTGGCTTGATAAAACTACACAAGAAAACTACAAAGCTCTTTCTTCAAGAGGACTGTCCTTTATAGGTCCAGCTAACGGTGAGCAAGCCTGTGGTGACATTGGACCTGGAAGAATGGAAGAGCCTATAAGAATAATAGAGTTAATTCATACTTCTTTAAATAAGGGTCCATTATTGGGTAAAACTATTACTATTACGGCTGGACCAACAAGAGAGCAAATTGATCCAGTAAGGTTTATATCTAATAATAGCTCAGGAAAAATGGGATACGCATTAGCATTGGCAGCTATTGAGGCAGGCGCCTCGGTTAATTTAATAAGTGGCCCAGTAGCGATTTCAGCTCATAAGGATATAAATTTATACAAAGTTAATTCGGCAGATGAGATGTTAGAGAGATGCATAAAATGTATGAAAACCACAGATATTTTTATCAGTTGCGCAGCTGTTGCAGACTATAAGCCTGCTGTGGTTTCAGAAACAAAAATTAAAAAAGATGAGTCTGATCATCTCAAAATACATTTAGAAAAAAATAAAGACATATTAGGAGTCATTTCATCCAAATACCCATCTGTATTTCATATAGGATTCGCAGCAGAAACTAACGATGTTGATATAAATGCAAAAGCAAAATTATTATCAAAAAAAATTGATATGATAATTTCTAATGATGTCTCAAATAAATTAATTGGGTTTGATGTGGATGAAAATGAAGTTAATGTAATTACAAAAACAGACTCAATTTTTTTAAAAAAAGATAAAAAAATTAGAATAGCTCGTGAAATTCTTAATATAGTTTCAACAAAAATCAATAAAATATAATGTCAGTTCATTCAGATAGAAAGCAAATAACTCTTGCGACTTTAAACAAGATGAAATTAAATGGTGAAAAATTTACTTGCCTCACATCTTATGAGTCTACTATGACTTCTAAAATATGTGATGCAGGTGTTGATGTTGTTCTTGTTGGCGATAGTTTAGGAATGGTTATTCAGGGCCATGACAGTACTTTGCCCGTAACAATGGAGCAGTTAATTTATCATTTAGAGTGCGTGGTTCGTGGAAATAATGGTGCTCATATAATGGCTGATATGCCTTTTATGAGTTATGCCACTGACGATATGGGGTTTGAGAACGCTACAAGGTTAATGCAAGCTGGTGCTAATTCAATAAAAATAGAGGGTGGTGAGTGGATTTCAAAGATGGCATCTATGTTAGCTGATAGAGGGATACCTGTTTGTGCTCATATGGGGCTTACACCGCAAGCTTTTAATAGAATTGGTGGTAATTTTGTTCAAGGTAGAGATCCAGAAAAGCGCGAAATAATTATTTCAGAAGCTATTGCTCTTGAAAGAGCAGGAGCGGCAATGCTTCTTTTGGAGTGTGTGCCAGACTCATTAACTAAAGAGATTATGGCGGAATTACAAATTCCTGTTATAGGTATTGGTGCAGGAGCATCTACTGATGGTCAGATCATGGTTGTCCATGACGTTCTTGGTATTTCATGTTTAGATAAGTTACCAAAATTTGTTAAAAACTATATGAATGAATCAAATTCAATTCAAGAAGCTTTAAGCAACTATGTCCATGAGGTTAAAGCTAAGACCTTTCCCTCTTCAGAGCATACTTTTTATTAAATTGAAGATTGTTAAAAACATTAAAGATTTTAATGAGATAAGGTCAGCCTTTGGTCAAATTACTTTTATTCCTACTATGGGTAACCTTCATAATGGTCATTTATCTCTATTTGAGCGTGCTTCTAAGCTAAACAATCCAATTTTTTCGTCTATCTTTATAAACCCTTTACAATTCAATAATAAAAGTGATTTTACAAATTATCCAAAAACTTTAGAGAAAGATATAAGCCTGCTTGAATCTCAAAATTGTGAGTGTTTATTTCTACCCGATGAATCAATACTTGATAATATAGAGCAAATAAAAGCTCCTGATAAAGCAAATTTTCTTTGTGGCGCTAATAGGCCTGGGCACTTTGATGGTGTTTTAACTATTGTAAATAAACTCTTTGATCTAATGAGGCCTTCGGATGCTGTATTTGGTCTTAAGGACTACCAGCAGTATTTGTTAATAAAGGACTATGTTAATTCTCGCAATCTGCCCATAAATGTAGTGGGTTCAAAGACCATTAGAGATAAAAATGGGCTAGCAATGTCTTCAAGGAATAATTTACTTACAAGTAATGAGCTAATTAAAGCATCTGAAATCTACAAATCACTTCTATTTATAAAAAATAATACTAAGAATCTTTCTAAGCATTTTTTGGATGAAGTATCTAGAGACTTGAATAAAAAGGGCTTTAAAGTAGATTACCTTACAGTAATAAATTCAATTACATTGCAGGAATGCTTAAATCAAAGAATGGAAGAAGGGCGATTAATAGTCGCCATTGCTGCAAAAATAGGTTCTGTAAGGCTAATTGACAATATTTTTATTTAATATCAAAACCTTTAATAATTATCCTCAATTATTTATACTTCGATGCATATGAATAGAACATTACTTAAATCAAAATTACATCGCATTAATGTAACCCAAGTTGAGCTAGATTATGAAGGCTCATGTGCTGTTGATAAGGACTTTTTAGATGCTGCCAACATGCAGGAATATGAAAAAGTTGATGTTTATAATGTTACCAATGGAGAACGTTTTTCTACATACCTCATTTTAGCAGAACCAGGGTCAAAAACTCTTTCAGTTAATGGTGCTGCAGCACATAAAGTGTCAGTTGGTGATGTTGTCATAATTTGTACTTATGGAAGCTTCGATGAAGCAGAAGCGAATACACATAAACCTACACTCATATATTTTGATAGTAGCAATGTTGTTACTGGTATAAAGAACTCTATACCTGAACAAAAACTTCACTCTATTTAGATATTTAAAATTTATTAAGATTGACCTTCAAGGCTCTCTTGTATACCCTTCAATCATAATTTAACAAAGGATTTAATGAATTTTAATGATCTGAATCTATCAGACTCAATTACAAGATCTCTTAAAGATCAAGGGTATGAAAAACCAACTCCAATTCAGGAAGAAGTGATACCTGCAATTCTGAATAAGAGCGATGTTATGGCAGCTGCTCAAACCGGAACTGGTAAAACAGCAGCATTTGTATTGCCAATATTAAGCTTATTATCAAATCCTAAAAATAACTATAAAGGACATCAGTTAAGGGCCTTAATACTAACTCCCACAAGAGAGCTAGCTGCACAAGTCAGAGAGAGTGTAAATACCTACAGTAAATACTTAAGTATCCGGTCTACCGCTGTTTATGGGGGAGCCAGAATACATAATCAACGCCTTAAATTAAGAAAGGGCGTAGATGTTCTTGTTGCGACACCGGGTAGATTATTAGACTTATACAATCAAAAGGCAGTAAATTTTAAAAACATAGAATTGTTTGTATTAGACGAAGCTGATCAAATGTTGGACATGGGCTTTATTCACGATATAAAAAAAATTGCCAATCTTTTACCTGATAGGCGCCAGAATCTTATGTTTACAGCTACTTTCTCTAACCCTTTTAGAAAGCTTGCAAAAGAAATGGCCGATAAGGCTATAGAAATTTCTGTAACTTCTGATGGGGAAACTGGTGAGAATATAGAGCATTACTGTCATCCGGTAGATAAATCTAGAAAAGCTGAGCTGCTTATTGAGCTTATTGAGACGCAAGACTGGGATCAGGCACTTGTTTTTACAAGAACAAAACACGGTGCTGATAGGCTTCAAAAGCAACTAGAGAAAGTAGAAATTTCTGCTAAAGCTATTCATGGCAACAAGACCCAAAACAATAGAATGAAAGCCTTAGATGCTTTTAAAAATAATAGGGTAAAAATTTTAGTAGCTACCGATGTTGCGGCTAGAGGTATTGATATTAAAAAAATGTCCCAAGTTATTAATTTTGACGTACCTACAGTTGCCAAGGATTATATTCATAGAATTGGAAGGACGGGCCGAGGCGGAGATAAGGGTAAGGCTATAACTTTAGTTAGCGCAGATGAGTTTAGATTGTTGGGTGATATTGAAAAGCTTCTGAATCAAAAGCTGGAACGGGTTGAAATAGATGGTTTTGAACCGGAGCATGTTGTTCCTGCAAAAGAAAAACAAAAACCTAATAATAAGAAGTTTCATAATCGTGGTGGTTTTAAGAACAGAAGAAGGTCGCGAAAAGGATAGCATTAAACAAATTAGTCATGGTCGAGATATCTAAATATGATGTTGTTATTCTTGGCGGTGGTGCAGGAGGTCTTTTCTGCGCATTTGAGACTGCAAAAAACGGTAATAAAGTTCTTGTTTTAGAAAAGGCTAATAAAGTTGGTAAAAAAATACTTATGTCTGGAGGCGGGCGCTGTAACTTCACCAATCTTGAAGTTAACCCAGACAATTTCATATCTAAAAATAAACATTTCTCAAAATCAGCGCTATCTGGATATAAACCTCAAGATTTTATAGACCTTGTTGAGAGTCATGGTATTGAATATGAGGAAAGAAAGCATGGCCAGCTTTTTTGCATAAATTCTGCTAAAGATATAGTAAAAATGCTTCTTGATGAATGTAATAAAGTGGGCGTAACTATTATTACAAATGCCTCACCTTCAAATATAAACTTTAGCAATGAAGATAATGTGTATAGTTTGAATGCAGAAGTTAAAACTAAGTCCAATAATTACACCATGAAAATATCTTCTAAGGCTTTGGTTGTTGCTACAGGAGCCTTATCAGTGCCTACACTTGGTGGAAGTGGGTATGGTTATGAACTGGCCAAGCAATTTAACTTAGATGTTATAGACCTTCACGCAGGCTTGGTCCCATTTATGTTTAGCGACCATTTAAAAAATATTTGTGAAAAACTCTCCGGGGTTTCACAGACAATTTCAGTTAGCTGTAATAATAAAACATTTACAGAAGATATGCTTTTTACTCACAGGGGTCTTAGCGGGCCAGCAATATTACAGATTTCTAATTACTGGTCTTTAGGTGATGAGATTTCAATCAATCTTTTCCCAAAAATTGATGTTGAAGCTTTTATAAAAGATTCTAAAAAAAATACCCCAAAACAGAAACTTAGAACAATTATCTCATCAAAATTACCAAAGGCTATTGTCGATGAGCTAGAGCATATTTTTTGGCCTGATTTTGCTGATCTAAGATTGGGTGAGTGGTCTAACAATCAAATAGAGGCACTTTCTAAAAACTTACATGCTTGGAATATTAAACCATCCTCTACTGAAGGATATAGGACGGCCGAAGTAACTTTATGTGGAATAGACACAAAATATATCAGCTCAAAAACTATGGAGGTTATTGGGCAGAAAGATCTATATTTTATTGGTGAAGTTTTAGACGTAACAGGTCACCTAGGTGGCTACAATTTTCAATGGGCTTGGTCCTCTGCATATGCAGCAGCCCAAGGTTTATTAACCAAAGACTTATGAAGATAATTTTAGATATACTTAATTTTTTAAAAAAAAGATAATGCTCTCATTTAACAACTTAGAACTGGTACTTGGTGGAAATACACTATTTAATGATGTCTCATTAACTATTCATCACCACCAAAAAGTAGGTTTAGTTGGAGCAAATGGTACAGGTAAAACCAGTTTATTTAAGGTCATTAAAAAAGAAATAGAAGTTGATCAGTCCACTGTAAGTTATCCTGCAGATCTTCGCATTTCCTATCTTGCTCAAGAAATTAAAGGAACAGAAGAGTTAGCAATTGATTATGTGCTTTCAGGAGACTCCCATTTAGTAAATATTCAAAATCAAATCAATGAAGCTGAGAAAAATGGTGATTACGAAAAACTAGGAGAGCTTTATGATGTTTTTAGTTCTCTCGATGGTTATTCTGCAAAGTCTAGAGCAGAACAATTGTTAGTAGGCTTAGGCTTTAAATCAAATGAATTCAATAAACCTCTGAAGGCTTTTTCTGGTGGCTGGCGTGTACGTCTTAATTTAGCTAAAACCTTAATGCAACCATCTGACCTTATGTTGCTTGATGAGCCAACAAACCATTTGGATTTAGATGCTATTCTTTGGCTTTCTAACTGGATTAAGCATTTTCAAGGTGCATTAATTTTAATCTCACATGATAGGGATTTCTTAGATGATTGTGTAACTTTTGTAGCCCATTTGCACAGACAGTCGATTGAAATTTATAAAGGAAATTATTCACAATTTGAGTCATTGAGAGCTCTGAAAATGGCTGAAATTCAAAGTAATTATATAAAGCAACAAAAAGAAGTAGCACATATGCAAAGCTTTATTAATAGATTTAAAGCTAAAGCAACAAAGGCAAGGCAAGCGCAAAGTAGAATAAAATCTCTTGAAAAAATGGAGTTAATAGCCCCAGCCCACATAGATTCCCCTTTTAATTTTAAAATATCTGAAACAGACAAAATTTCGAACCCTTTGGTAGCAATTAGGAAGGCTGAGATGGGCTATTTAGATCCAATACTAACTAGTGTTGATTTTACAATATGTCCAGGTGATAGAGTGGGTTTGCTTGGCCCAAATGGAGCAGGTAAATCAACATTGATTAAATCCATTGTTGGAGATTTGAAACTCCTTGATGGTGACAGGGAAACAGGCGCTAATTTTAAGGTCGGCTATTTCTCTCAACACCAAGTTGATGATCTGGATCTAACTATTTCTGCATTTACTCATATACAAAGACTTGATGAAACAAAATCAGAAAAACAAATTAGAACTTATCTTGGCGGCTTCAATTTTAAAGGAGATAAGGTAAAGGATTCCATTAGACTTTTCTCAGGAGGTGAGAAGGCTAGATTGGCTTTTGCAATAATCTCTTACCAGAAACCAAATATACTGCTAATGGATGAGCCTACCAACCATCTTGATATGGAAATGAGGCACGCACTTACGGTTGCAATTCAAAGTTTCAAAGGGGCAATTGTTCTTATCTCTCATGACAGGCATTTGTTAAATAGTTCTGTTGACAGTTTTTATCTTGTTGACAAGGGGAAGTTAGAGGTTTTTGATGGTGACTTGGAAGATTATAAGAACCTTATTCTTGATATTAAAAATTCTGATAACAAGAGTATAACTAAGAAGAAAAAAAATAAACCAATCGATCATGAAGATAGTATTAGGCAAAGCAAGAATTTGAAATCAGAAATATCAAAACTAGAAAAACGCCTACAAAGGCTTAATAGAAAGCTCAATGATGCCAACGAAGAGCTAGCTAACCCAGATCTTTATTCAGATAATCCAAGTGATAACCTTCAGGACTTAATTAGAAATCAGCTAGAACTATCAAATGAAGTTGAGAAAGTTGAAAAGGAATGGGTTGAGAATGTTACAAAGCTTGAAAAGTTAACTGGCTAGAAAAAATCACTAAATAATTTGGGTTATTAGTGAGTGGCGCGCCCGGAGAGATTCGAACTCCCGACCCCTTGGTTCGTAGCCAAGTACTCTATCCAGCTGAGCTACGGGCGCAATGGTAATAAATACAATTTCTAAAGTATCTTAATTTCATTATTTAATGAATTTAAGTCCAAAATATTTAAGCGTTTATTATGCTTTTTTACATGATTTTGTACACCAAATTGTACACTTAATGTAATTTTCTTTATATGGAGTATATATATGGGCGGATATAAATTTGCTTTTAATCTAACTTTTTATATAAACCACCAAAGTAATTCTATAAAGTAAGCTAATGGCCATAATCAAAGCAGATAACCTTATAAAATCTTATACAGACCCAGATAACAGTGGGGAGAAATTTAATGCTGTAGATGGGGTATCCTTGAGTATTAATTCAGGAGAGATTTTTGGTATTTTAGGACCAAATGGAGCAGGTAAGACAACAACGTTAGAAATTTTAGAGGGTTTAAAGGATGTTGATGGTGGCTCTGCATCAATTAATTCAATTGATATTTCAAAAAATCCATACAAAGTAAAAGAGTTTATTGGTGTCCAGCTTCAATCAAATGAGTACTTTGATAATATGACACTTTCAGAATTGCTTAATTTATTTAGTGCTTTGTATAACAAAAAAAATGACCCATTGACTCTTTTAAAGAAAGTTAGCCTGTCTGATAAAGCTAATTCATATGCCAATGAGCTCTCAGGAGGACAAAAACAAAGGTTTTCCATTGCCTGCGCTCTTGTCAATAATCCATTAGTACTTTTTCTAGATGAGCCAACGACAGGTTTAGACCCTCAAGCAAAAAGAAGTTTATGGGACTTAATAACAAATTTAAATAATTTAGGCATGACCATAATTCTTACTACCCATAATATGGAAGAAGCCCAATACCTATGCGGAAGAATAGCAATAATGGATTACGGAAAAATAATTGCTGAAGACACTCCTCAAAACTTAATATCAAAGCATGTACCAGAAAAGCAAAAGGAAGTAGCAAGGGGAAATATGGAAGATGTTTTTATGGCATTAACAGGACATGGGTTGAGAGATTGATATGCTAACGCAAAAACAACTCTACTTAACAAAAGTATTTATACAAATGTTTGTTCGAAACAAACAGTATATTATTTTTAGCCTTATCTTACCTATGGTCATTTTAGGCATAGTTGCTTTTAATGAGGGTGATGAAGATCCAATAGACATAGGGCTTGTCGATAAATCAAATACAATTCTTTCACAACAATTTACATCACGCCTTAATAAAAATAATTTATTTAATATAGTAATTAAAAATGAGAATTCACTAAAAGAAGATCTTATTAGCGGTAAATTAAAAGCTGGCCTTGTTATACCTATTGGCATGACTGAGAAGTCTATAGCCACAGATATAAAGTTGTTGGTTGATAGTTCTGACATCCAATTTATTCAAACAATAAAACCAATTTTAAATAACTCATTATTAGAAATTGAAAGAGAATTAACCAAGGTTGAACCATTATTTATTTTGACTTTAGAGGATATAAAATCAAGGTCTTTAAGCTATATTAATTTTTTATTACCAGGAATAATGGCGTTTATGCTGATGAATCTTAGTATTGCTGGTAGTGGTTTTAATGTTGTTGAGTTTAGAAGGCGAGGCATATTAAAACGTTTATTTGTTACACCAATAAAACCAATAGATTTTGTTACCGCTATTGTTCTTGCTCGAATGATAATTGTTATAGCCCAGCTAACTATTGTATTTAGCTTTGCATTATTTGCTTTGGATGTTGAAATTGTAGGAAGTCTTTTAACTTTTTATTTTATGATTATGCTTGGCATATTGATGTTCTTAACTCTAGGTTTTTCAATTGGTAGCTTAGCAAAATCACAAGAATCAGTAGGGGTTCTCGCTAGTATTTTTATATACCCTCAATTAGCTCTCTCTGGAGTCTTTTTTCCTATTGAAAGTCTCCCTGAATTAATTCACCCTTTTGCTGCACTTCTTCCGCTGAGTATCCTTGTAGAGTCTTTGAGACTTGTTGCTAACGACGGGTTGATGATCTTTGATTTGTTTGGCAATTTTATTGGGATGGTTATGTGGATAATAGTTGGAACCTTCTTATCAACAAAATTATTTATTTGGAAGGAAGTAGCTGGGTAACTAAATTAACTGCTATCTAAACCTTTCTAGCTTCTTCTGGAAGCATTACAGGTATGCCATCTTTTATTGGGTAAGCCAGTCCAGCTTCTATAGATATGAGCTCATTAGCTTCTTTGTCGTATTCAAGTGCGGCCTTTGTGACAGGACAAACTAATATATCTAGTAATTTTTGATCTAATATTGTCATTTTTTCAAGTATACATCAGGATTAATCTACATTAAATATGGTATTGTAATATCCACTTTGTTATATGTTTTGCTATGGAACAAATTCAACTTTTAGCCTTACAAAATTTTCCACTTATTGAGCCAGGCGATCATCTAGACTCAATTATTTTTGATTCAATATTAAAAAATCATATAGACATATGTGATGGTGATGTTTTTATAATTGCTCAAAAAATAATTTCAAAAGCTGAAGATAGATATCTAAACTTAAGTAGCCTTAGCCTTTCAAGCGAAGCTGTAAGCTTGTCAGAAAAAATGAATAGAGACCCATATTTCATTCAAGCAGTAATAAATGAATCAAATGAAATTGTAAGTATTGGTAAAAATGTAATTATAGTTGAGCATAAATTAGGGTTCATCAACATAAATGCGGGCATAGATAAATCTAATATTTCACAAGAAATAAACCAGGTTTTACTTTTGCCAGAAAACCCATCTAAAAGCGCTGATTTAATTCAAAAAAAGTTATCCCAAAAATTAGAAAAAAATATTTCAGTTGTTATAACCGACTCTATGACTAGGCCATATAGATCTGGGATTACAAATTTTGCATTAGCAAGCGCCAATCTGCAAAGCTTAATAGATTTAACTGGTGATAAGGATATTTATGGCAATCTGCTAAAAAATACAGAGATAGCTATTGCTGATGAAATAGCAGCTGCATCTGGGCTATTAATGGGCCAAGGATCAGATATGCAACCTGTAATATTACTCAAAGGATTTAATAAAGATAAATACGATATAAATAATGCAATAGATTTAATTGTAGAAAAGAAAGATGATCTATATAGGTAAATGTTATTTGAACATATAATATTATTATGAACTTTAGCTTAAACCTTAACAAAATAGCATTATTAAGAAACGCAAGGGGTGAAAATTATCCAAAACTTGAAGAGTATGCTTATAGAGCTATTGATTTAGGTGTAGATGGTCTTACTCTTCACCCAAGACCTGATCAAAGGCATGCCACATGTGAGGACGTAGTATCAATATCTTCAATATGCAAAGATAGAAAAGTTGAATTTAATATTGAGGGTAATCCATTCTCAGAAGCTTCTGGAGAATATAGTGGTTTTATGGACCTTGTTAGAAAGTCAGTACCTGAACAGGTTACGCTAGTTCCTGATTCTCTTGATCAAGTTACATCTGATCACGGTTGGGTGCTAGGCTTTAATGAGAGAGAGCTTGCTACATCTATTCAGCATATTCGATCATTTGATTTTAATTCAAGGGTTAGTTTATTTGTAGATAGCACTTCTAATAATGTCATTAATTATGAGATCCTGGATTATTGTTTAAAAGTTGGTGCTGATACAATAGAGGTTCATACTGGACCATTTTCTAAATTGATTGCAGCTAAAGATTTTACAATCATTGATTCATTGAAGCTCTTTTTGGAAAGAGCCAAAGACAAAGGATTAAATATTAATGCTGGACATGATCTAAACTTATCAAATCTTAAATACTTAAAAGATTTAGACTTAATAGATGAGGTGTCAATAGGGCATGCAATTATTGTTGATGCCTTGAATTTTGGCTTTGATGACACTATAAAGAAATATATAGATATTATAAAAGGATAAATAATGGACATTGAACAGAAACTAAAAGACCAAATAGCTGAAAATGCTATATTAATTTATATGAAGGGCACACCTTACGAACCAAAATGTGGTTTTTCTGCCAGAACTGTTCAGGCTCTCGTTGAATGCGAGGCTAAATTTTCATATGTTGATATTCTTGAAAATAATGAGGTTAGGTCTACACTGCCTTCAGTATCTGATTGGCCTACTTTTCCTCAAGTTTTTGTTAGTGGAGAGCTCATAGGTGGAGCAGATATCGTGACCCAAATGCATGAATCCGGAGAGCTTAAGAAAGTTTTAGAAGAAGCTTCTAAGTAGACTTATACTCATTTACTACTTTGCAGAAAACTTTAGCAGTAACATCAGAATCATAAGCAGCTGAGTGAGCTTTCTTTGAATCATAATCTATTTGTAATGAATCGCAGACTCTAGCAAGCACTGTTTGGTTTGTTGCTAAAACTCCTAAACTGACTGTATCTAGGACTGAAAAAGGGTGAAAGGGCGACTTTTTTATACCATTTCGTTTAACAGACTCATTAATAAATGAGCTATCAAAATGAGCATTATGGCCAACTAAAATTGCTCTTGAGCATTCATATTTATTTCTTGCTTTGTTAATAATTTTAAATAAATCAGTTAATGCCTCTTTCTCACTAACAGCAATTCTTAATGGGTGATTGAGATCTATTTTAGTAAATTCAAGGGACTCTTTTTCGATAGCTAGGCCTTCGTATGGTTCAATGTGATGCCTGAATGTATCACCAACTTCTAATTGCCCATCTATTTCTTCAATTAAGGTTATGGCAATCTCCAAAATAGCATTATTTAATGGATCAAAACCACCAGTTTCAATATCCACTACTACGGGGAGATATTTTCTAAACCTTTCTTTAAGAATCATTTTTATCCTCTATAAAATTGGATGCATCTTCTGGATTAAATTCATGTAATTTAATAAGATCCTCTTTAGCAATAGTAGATTGCATTTTATTTAATGCAGCTAACTTATCTACTTTTCTATTAGCAATTCTTATATTAATTTCATCACTAATATTTAGATTTTCTGGGGAATTATTAACAAGTTTCTCTCTTTTAGCATTGGTATTTAATGACTCCTTAAGATCAAAATAATATTGAGAATTATCTCGCGGACCTTTAGCCTCTGATGAGGAAGACTCTACAATTTCAATACAATCAACAGGGCAGGGCTCAATGCAAAGCTCACAACCTGTGCAAATATCATCTATAACTGAATGCATTAAGTTGGTAGCACCAACAATTGCATCCACTGGGCAGGCTCCAATGCATTTTTTACAACCTATACAGTCATCCTCTATTATTTTAACTTTTTGTTTTTGTATGCTTGGACCAAACTTAAGATCAACATTATTTATTTGTTTATCAAGAATAATATTTAACTTATCAAGGGTTTCAGCTCCGCCTGGTACACATCGGTCATGTGGTGCTCCATTAGCTATATCATTTGCATATTGGTAGCAGCCAGGCGTTTCACATCTGCCACATTGAATCTGTGGGAGTGTTTTGTGAATTATGTCTATAAGTTCCAAAGCTATTCTTCAAGAACACCAAGTTTTTTTTGAAGCTTGGAGTTTGATGTTGTATAGCCAAAAGGAACTCTTTCACCAGGATTAATCCTCTTGTATGCTTCTTGAACTGCTAATGTAGTTTCATGAAAGCCTGAAAGTATTAGGTCAAGCTTGCCTGGATAATCATTAATATCTCCAACAGCAAAAATTCCCTCTTTTGTGGTTTCAAAATTTTCTGTATTAACTTTTATCTTTTTTGAGTTAAGTTCAATATCCCAGTCTAAAATAGGCCCAAGCTTCTTATTTAAACCAAACAAGAAAAGAAGCTCATCAGCATCAAAAGATTC
>Ga0233438_10002106_pt1 | contig 20524 bp, 23 predicted proteins | sample SI_123_September_FD_182720 | JGI IMG/M metagenome (GOLD analysis project Ga0233438, IMG submission 182720) | Seawater microbial communities from Saanich Inlet, British Columbia, Canada - SI_123_September2016_10_MG | ecosystem: Environmental > Aquatic > Marine > Inlet | place: Canada: British...
GGTTGTTAATTGCCCTCCCATTTGCATTCCTGTGTACATTATTGGTTTCATATCTGCTCTTGCGGCATAAATAGCAGCTGTATAACCAGCTGGTCCCGAACCAATAATTAAACATTTTATTTTTTCTGTAGCTTCTGACATAATTCAATTATCTTTTAAAAAAAGTAAAAATATAGATTTTTATCACCTTATGTGATTATTGTTTATAAGTTTTAATAATGAAAAAATAGAGATTTAAAATAGCTCTTTTTACCACCTGTAATTATTGAGGTAACAGTTTAATAATGCCCAATTTTTCTACTCCCACGTAAATATAACCGTCTAAACCTTGCTCTATAGATCGAACTCTGCCTATACCCTCTAATAATTTCACCTCTTTATAAACCTGATTCTTTTTTATAATACACCTGCTTAAATATTGAAACTTAAGTGAGCCAACCAATAAGTTACCTTTCCAGTTCCCGTAAATATCACTATTAATAAAAGCCATACCACTTGGTGCTATTGATGGTGTCCAATAATGTATAGGACTTTCCATTCCTTTCATATAGGTTTTATCTGTAAATTTTGTCCCACTATAATTTACCCCATAACTTACTTTGGGCCATCCATAGTTTTTACCTTTTTTAATAACATTAATTTCATCACCTCCTTTGGGGCCATGCTCATGAGACCAAATCTCGTTTGTAAAAGGATTTAAAATCAATCCTTGAGGATTTCTGTGCCCATAACTGTAAATAGCTTTCTTTGCTGTGTTTGAAGATGCAAACGGATTATCTTTAGGAACGGATCCATCATCATTTAAACGATATATTTTTCCTCCATCTCTATTGATGTCTTGAGGATTAACATCTCGATTTCCTCTATCTCCTACACTAAAATAAACACGATTTTCTGAGTCAAAAACAATTCTAGAGCCAAAATGCTGACCTTTTGTTGTATTTGGTGTTGCTTTATAAAGCACTTCTTGACTTACTAAACTATTATCTTTAAGCTTGGCACGCATTAAAGTTGTGTTCACTTCTCTTACACTTCCAATATCCGAAGCATAAGTAAGATAAATCCATCCATTATCTTTATAATTAGTATGCAATTCTATGTCTAACAAACCTCCTTGACCCCTTAAATAGATTTTGGGTGCATTTTTTATTTCGGTTTTAACTCCATTTTTAAAATGAATAATCTTTCCAGACTTTTCATTTATCATCATAGCATTATCTGGTAAGAATACAAAACCCCAAGGATTATCTAAATTAGGCACTATAAGTTCGTAGTTTTCTTGTTGAGCATTCACTATAAAGTTAGAAACAAATATGAAAATAAGGCATAAAGTTATCTTATACATAAACATAAAATCTTTAATTTTAATTACAATATATAAATATTATTCTATATTTGCAGTCCTTAAAATGATGACTACTTTCGGGGTGTAGCCTCTCGACGTTGCTCGAGATAAACTACACTACAATTTTACACTTTCGGGGTGTAGCGTAGCCCGGTCATCGCGCCTCGTTTGGGACGAGGAGGTCGCAGGTTCGAATCCTGCCACCCCGACTATAGCCTTTAGAAAATCTCTAAAGGCTTTTTTTATTTCTCTTAAAAATTTAACTTTTATTTTTGTTTAACATAAACAGCAATAACTTAAACAATTTGTATCTTTGTTATAATCACCAAAACTAAAAGATGCAATTTTTCAATCAAGAAGACATTTATAACCTCAATAAAATCTACAGAATCAACTTAATTAATAGTTGTTCTGGATTTAAATCAGCAAACTTATTAGGTACCATATCAGAGGAAGGTATAACAAATGTTGCTGTTTTTAGCTCTGTAACACATTTAGGTTCTAGCCCTCCTACATTAGGTTTTATTCTAAGGCCAACTACTGTGCCTAGAAATACCTATAAAAACCTTAAAGATTTGGGCCATTTTACAATTAATCATATTTGGGAAGATGTAATTGAAGATGCACACCATACCTCTGCTAAGTATGCAGACGAAATTTCTGAGTTTGACATGACCAATCTTGAACCAGAGTTTAAAGGTGCACATAAAGCACCTTTTGTAAAGGACGCCCCTGTGCAAATGAGTATGAAATTTATTGAAGAAATATATGTACCTTCTAACGATGTAATGCTTATTGTAGCGCAAATTGAAGAACTTTACGTAAAAGACGAATTATTAGAAAATGATGGTTTAATAAACCTTTCTAAAGGAAATGTTGCTACTATTAACGGATTAGATACGTATGCAATACCAAAGTTTAAGAAACAATTATCTTATCAAAGACCAAAAGAGATTAAAAAATAAGAATGAAAATTTTAGTAACAGGTGCAACTGGTTATATTGGCAAACGTCTTATTCCGTTATTATTAAATGACGGACATACCGTTGTTTGTCCTGTTAGAGATAAAATTAGAGCTGAAAGTTATTACAAACATCAAAAAAACATTCAACTAATTGAGGCCGATTTTCTAAAAAACACAAGTTTAGAGGCCATTCCAAAAGATATAGACGTGGCTTATTATCTAATTCACTCTATGTCTAATTCCGCAAAAGAATTTCACATTTTAGAAGAAAAATGTGCAATAAATTTTAAACGGTTTGTAGAGAGTACAAATTTAAAACAGGTTATCTATTTAAGCGGAATCACCAATGATACTAAACTGTCTAAGCATCTATTGTCTAGAAAAAATGTAGAAAACACATTAAAGTCAAACCATTACGCACTTACCACTTTTAAAGCTGGTATAATTGTAGGCTCTGGTAGTTCATCATTCGAAATCATTAGAGATTTAGTTGAAAAGCTGCCCATTATGGTAGCACCAAAATGGTTAAATACCAAAACACAACCGCTATCTATAAGAGATGTATTGTCTTTTTTGCATAAGGCTCTCGGAAAAAAGGAGTTATATAATACATCCTATGATATTTTTGGACCAGAAGTGCTTACTTATAAAACAATGCTATTACAATTTGCAAAAGCAAGGAAGCTAAAGCGAAGTATTATTACTGTTCCTGTAATGACGCCGAAATTATCTTCGTACTGGTTGTATTTTGTAACCTCTACCTCTTACAAACTAGCAAGTTCTTTAGTAAATTCGATGGGTGTTGAAGTAATTGGGGAAAAAAGTAACATTAACCAACTTTTAGACATCAAACCCATGTCATATAAAAAGGCAGTAAAACTTGCTTTTAGAAAAATTGAGCAAAACAGCATTATTTCTAGTTGGAAAGATTCCTATATCAGCAGTGGAAAACTAAAAAAATATGTTCACGAATTTATAAATGTTCCAGAATTTGGTTGTTTTAAAGATTTTAAATCAAAAAAAATAAGAAACTTAGAAAAAACAAAAGATAAAATCTGGTCCATTGGCGGTGAAACTGGCTGGTATTATGGAACCATTTTATGGAAATTAAGAGGTTTTATCGATCAATTCTTTGGAGGTACAGGTTTGCGAAGAGGCAGAAGACACCCAACTGAATTAAACTTAGGAGATGCATTGGATTTTTGGAGAGTTATTTATGCTGATAAAGAAAAAGGAAAGCTATTATTATATGCCGAAATGATTTTACCAGGAGAAGCTTGGTTAGAATTTAAAATTAAAGAAGGAGTATTACACCAAACAGCTACATTTAGACCACACGGAATTGCTGGAAGGCTGTATTGGTATGCTGTAGTACCCTTTCATTGGTTTATTTTTAATGGAATGATTCGTAAAATAAGTAAACCATAATCTTTTGAAAAAACAACACTTACCCACAAAGAACTGTCCTGTTTGCAAGAGACCATTTACTTGGCGAAAAAAATGGGAAAAAAACTGGGATAACGTAAAATATTGTAGCGAAAAATGCAGAAGAAACAAGATACAACAGGCTTAATTTGGTTTCGTAATAATTTACGAACACAAGACAACACATCAATTCAAAAAGCAATTGAAAACCATAGTAGGGTAATTGCTGTCTATTTTTTTGATCCAAAATACTTTAAAAAAGATTCTTTTGGATTTGAAAAAACAGGGAAATACAGAGCCCAATTTTTAATTGAAACAATAACAGACTTAAAAGCGCAACTACATCATTTAAATATAACACTACTCACTTACTTTGATGCCCCTGAAAATGGACTTTCAAAAGTTGTTGATGAATTAAACATTCAAACCATATACACACAAAAAGAATGGACAAAAGAGGAAGTTGATACCAACAACTTGATTAAATCAACTCTTGATAAATCTATAGCTATTGTAGAAGACTATGATCAATTTCTGTATCACCCAGAAACTGTATCTAAAAACTTTAGCAACATACCAGATGTATTTACGCAATTTAGAAAAAAACTAGAAAAATACGTTAGCATTCAGGATGAGATTAAGATTGATAAACTTCCTGAAAGCAATCTAACCTCTAACAGCACTAAAATACCAACACTTCAAGAATTAGGTTTTAACGATTTCACACAGCCTTCAAAAACTGCTTTTCCGTTTAAAGGAGGAGAATCTGCTGCTTTAAAAAGGCTCAACTATTATTTATTTGAAAGTAAAAAGGTTGGCTTTTACAAGAAAACTAGAAATGGTTTAGTTGGCTTAGATTATTCTACAAAATTTTCTCCTTGGCTTGCCAATGGTAGTTTATCTGCAAGAACCATTTATCATCAAGTAAAGAAATACGAAGCCGAATTTGGATCAAATCAATCTACCTATTGGGTGATTTTTGAACTGATTTGGAGAGATTATTTCAAATACATATCCTTAAAATACGATGCTAAAATATTTAAAATAGGTGGTATTTTAGAAAGAGAGTATCACTGGAATACAGATAAAGATATAATACAAGATTGGATAAATGGAAATACAAAAGATGATTTTGTAAACGCAAATATGATTGAACTTAAGGAAACTGGGTGGATGAGTAATAGAGGAAGACAAAATGTAGCCTCTTACTTTGCAAAAGAGCTTTTGTTAGATTGGAGAATTGGTGCTGCCTACTTTGAATCGCTTTTATTAGATTACGACGTGCATAGCAATTATGGAAACTGGATGTATGTTGCTGGAGTCGGTAACGATCCTAGAGACCGAAAATTCAACACCCAATTACAAGCAGAAAGGTATGATACAAACCATAAATTTAGAAAACTATGGTTAGAAAAAACTTTATTTTAATATGAAAACGTTACGTTTAATTCTAGGAGACCAACTAAATAGCCAACATTCTTGGTATGATAGTAATGATGAAAACATTACCTATTGCATGTTCGAAATGCGTCAAGAAACAGACTATGTAACACATCATATTCAAAAAGTAGCTGGCTTTTTTGCTGCAATGAGAAATTTTGCTGAAGAATTAAAAGCAAATCAACATCGAGTAATTTATTGGAAATTAAATGATGAATCTAACACTCAAAGTTTAACCGAAAATATTTCAACTTTAATTGATAAAGATAATTTTGAGAAATTTGAATATCAAGCTCCAGATGAATACCGATTAGACCACCAACTAAAAGAATTTTCTAAAAAGCTGAACATTGAAAATAAAGTTTTTTCTACGGAACATTTTTACACAGAAAGAGATGAGTTAAGTACCTTTTTTAAAGGTAAAAAACAGTTTTTAATGGAAAGCTTTTACAGAAATATGCGAAAAAAGCACCAACTCTTAATGGTCGATCAACAACCTGAAGGTGGCAAATGGAATTATGACGCAAGCAATAGAAAAAAATGGAAAGGTGAAACTTTAATTCCCACTGCTAAAAATTTTGATAACGATGTTTCTCAAATTGTTGCTGAAATAGAAGATGCTGGTGTTAAAACTATTGGGAAAATTAATGCAAAATACTTTGAATATCCCATTTCTAGAAAACAGGCACTTGAACAGCTAACATATTTTTGCGATCATTTATTAGTACATTTTGGAGACTACCAAGATGCTATGCACACAGATCAAATATTTCTTTTTCACTCAAAAATATCATTTGCTATGAATAGTAAAATGATATCCCCTAAAGAAATTGTAGATGAGACTTTACAAACGTATAGAAAAAGAACAAATGAAATTGATATTTCTCAAGTAGAGGGTTTTATTAGACAAATTATTGGTTGGAGAGAATACATGAGAGGTATGTATTGGATGTTAATGCCAAATTATAAAAAAGAGAACTTTTTAAACAATAAAAATAAATTACCCGATTTCTTCTGGACAGGTAAAACCAAAATGAATTGTCTAAAAAACGCAATCAATAATTCTTTAGATAATGGATATGCACACCATATTCAGCGTTTAATGATTACAGGTAATTTTGCGCTATTAACCCAAATAGATCCAGCTGAAATTGACGCCTGGTATTTAGGAATTTATGTTGATGCTATTGAATGGGTTCAACTACCTAACACAAGAGGAATGAGTCAATTTGCTGACGGTGGTAAAATTGCAACAAAACCCTACGTTTCTAGCGGAAGCTACATCAGTAAAATGAGTAATTACTGTGATTCTTGCAGCTATAAAAAGACTAAAAAATATGGTGATGATGCATGTCCTTTTAACAGTTTATACTGGAATTTTCTAGAAGAGAAAGAGTCCCAATTGTCTTCTAACTTTAGAATGAGAATGATGTATAGTTTGTTAAACAAAATGCCTATCGAAGAGCGAACAAAAATTAAAGAAAAAGCAAATCATATAATCGAAAACTTAGATGCCTACTAACAAAGAAGAAATTAATGTTGTTTGGTTTAAACGAGATTTGCGTTTGCAAGATAATGAGGCTATTCATAATGCGCTTTGTGCAAAAAAAAAGGTGCTTTTTCTTTATGTTTTTGAAAAATCGCTACAAAAAGATCCTCATTATGATAGTCGCCATTGGAACTTTATCAAAGAATCTATAAGAGATATAAATTCATATTTAGCTGCATATAACTCCAAAATACTTGCGGTAAATTCAGAAATAATAACAGTATTTAATCAACTACAGAATTTTTATAAAATAGACACTGTATTTTCACACCAAGAAACAGGCTTACTTAAAACATTTACTAGAGATAAAGACTTTGCAAGATATTCTAGAAATAACGCGATTCAGTGGAAAGAAAACATTAACAATGGTGTTTTAAGAGGGTTATTAAATAGACACGATTGGATTGAAAAATGGGAAGACTACATGTATGACCCACAATTAAAAAACAACTTAAAAAAAGCAATTATATTAGATATAGAAGAGTTAAATGCTATTGAAGCTTATTTTGAACTTACAGATTTAAAAACACCAAAAGAAACACCGTTTCAAAAAGGAGGCACTTCACTTGGTTGGCGTTATGCAAATAGTTTTTTTGAAGACAGGCATCATAATTATATGAACCACATTTCTAAACCCACCTTAGCAAGAAAAAGTTGTAGCAGACTCTCTCCTTATATTGCTTGGGGAAACTTATCTATAAGACAAGTATATCAAAGAGCCATTCTATCTAAAAACAAAGACAATAAAAAACCTTTAGGCGCATTTGCAAGTCGATTAAGATGGCAAGCTCATTTTATTCAAAAGTTCGAAATGGAACATACCATGGAAGAAGCGAGTTTAAATAAAGGGTATCATAAACTTAAAAAAGCAATTTCAGAAACTTATCAAAAAGCGTGGAGATCTGGTACTACTGGGTTTCCAATTATAGATGCTGGCATGAGATGTTTAACAGAAACTGGGTATTTAAACTTTAGAATGCGATCTATGCTAGTTTCATTCTTTACACACATACTATGGCAACCTTGGCAAGACGCATCACAACATCTTTCAAAATTATTTTTAGATTTTGAACCTGGCATTCATTTTCCACAATTAAATATGCAAGCAGGAGAAACAGGTATTAATGATATTAGAGTATACAATCCTATTAAGAATAGTATTATTCACGATGAAGATGGTAGTTTTATAAAAAAATGGGTTCCTGAGTTGGCTAATTTACCAATTGCATTTATACATCAACCTTTTTTAATGACACCTCTAGATGAACAATTCAATAACTTTGAACTTGGCAAAGACTATCCAAAACCCGTTGTAGACTTTAAAGACGCAAGAAAAAGAGCAACAAAAACACTTTGGGGCATGAAGAAAGATCCAGAAGTTCAGAAAGAAAGTTATCGAATTCTAAAAAAACATACACTTTTAAATAGAAAGAAGTTACTTCGAAACGAATAATCTAGAGAAATTCACAAATCAAAATATTTTGTTAATTTTTGTTTAACTGTTTAAAATATATGTTAAACAAAATTAATTTTGATTATCTTTGAATTGTGATATTTAACACCACACATACCGATAAAGAAACTTCCAAAGAAATAGACACTTTGTTAGGTAAACCTTTTACCCTCTTACAATCCATAAAATTAAAAGGTACTGGGTCTAAAAGAATGATTATAGATGAGGTTAGTGTTGGGTTTAAAAATATAATAAATACTGTTTCTGATCTTAATTACGGTAACATTGAATTGAGAGAAAAAGGAATTCTAGTTCACATTAATAAAGGACTCAGAAACTTTAGCTGGGCGATACCTTTTTACCAATTACATATCTATAAGACAAGCGGTTTTAGTATTCATGCTCAAGGAAATTTTGTGCGATTTAAAAGTAACAAATTACTGAAAGAAAATAAAAAGTTTATCGAAAAGTTAATGGATTGCAAAATTAAAAACGATGAACAGTACGATTTTCAAAGTATATAAATAACAAAAAAATGAGCACTTTAAACAACATAGAAATTGATAGAATTATAGAAATGGCTTGGGAAGATAGAACCACTTTTGAAGCCATTCAATTTCAATTTGGGTTAAAAGAGCAAGAAGTTATAAACTTAATGCGAAAAGAAATGAAGCCAAGCAGCTTTAGAATGTGGAGAAAAAGGGTTCAGGGTAGAAAAACAAAACATGAAAAATTAAGGGCATTCGAAAAAGGAAGATTCAAATGTTCTAGACAAAAATCAATATCAAATAACTCTATAGCAAAAAGATAACTAACCGTGCTTTGCTTTTAAGTTTAGGGTACTTAAAGACAGCACATAAAAAAGACAAGGACATGATTACAGATGTAGTACTTAAGGAAAAACAAACAGACCAAAATTTAAATGGCTTTTCATTTGAAGACATAGGTGACGATCACCTATTTACAGGTCTAGAAACTCCAATGAAAAAAGATGCTTTTAAAATTTCTGATGAAAAGAAGAAAGAAAAAATAGCTGGTCTTTTTAAAGAGATTATGGATGTCATGGGCCTAGACCTCACAGATGATTCTTTGCAAGGAACTCCACAAAGGGTTGCAAAAATGTATATTGATGAAATCTTTTCAGGACTAAATCCAGCTAATAAGCCTAAAGTTGCCCTATTTGACAACAAATACAAATACAACCAAATGTTGGTTGAAAAAAATATTACTTTTTACTCTAATTGCGAACATCATTTTGTTCCAATTATAGGTAAAGCTCACGTTGCCTATATTTCTTCAGGTAAAGTTATTGGCTTATCTAAACTAAATAGAATAGTACAATACTATGCAAAGAGACCTCAAGTGCAAGAGCGTTTAACCAATCAGATTGCTGAGGAGTTAAAGGGAATATTAGGCACAGAAGACGTCGCTGTAATTATAGACGCAAAACATTTATGTGTTTCATCTAGAGGTGTTAAAGACGATACCTCAACTACAGTAACTTCTTACTTTGGAGGTAAATTTAATACCCAAGAAAAAATAGTCGAATTACAAAACACTTTAAATTACTAGTTATGGATTTAGTTAACAAAGCAATTGAATTTGAAAACAGAAAAATGAGATTTCCGACAACGAGCGATCGTATTTTGGCATCGAGAGAAGCAAAATCTTTAATCTTAGAACTAAACGAAATCTACAAAGAAACAAAAGACGTTAAGCTCATGGATATAATGAAACGCTTAACCGCTAAGAAGCAAAAAATTGAAAAACGCTTAAAAGGTAAACCATTAACAGCTTAATAAAGTCGGTATTTTTCTTGATTTTCTAACAAATATAATTATATTGCCATTTTAGAAAATTACCAAAAATACATAATGGAATTATTAGAAAGAGCAACTGAGTTCGAAAATAGAAAATTTTCGTTTAAAACGACAAGTGACAGAATTTTAGCTTCTAGAGAAGTTAAAGCACTTATTCTAGAATTAAACGAAGTATATAAACAAACCAAAGATCCAGAATTAATGGATCAAATGAAGCGCCTTACAGCAGTCAAACAAAAAATTGAAAAGCGCTTGAAAGGAAGACGATAAAAGATGAAAAACATTATAGTTATTGGAGGAAGTAAAGGAATTGGAAAAGCAATTGTAAACGCTCTTCTAGAAAACAACAAGGTGTATAACATAAGTAGAACAGCACCAGAACAACAACACAATAACTTAATTCATCACTCTTTAGATGTGCTTGCAGATGATTTACCAGAAATCCCTTCGGCAGATGCACTTATTTACTGCCCTGGAAGTATCAATTTAAAGCCAATCTCTAGATTAAAACTAGATGACTTTAGAAACGATTTCGAAATAAATGTTATTGGTGCAGTAAAAACAATTCAACATTTTTTACCATCCTTAAAGAAAGGTATACAACCGAGTATTCTTTTATTTAGTACAGTAGCTGCCAAACTAGGTATGCCTTTTCATGCTAGTGTTGCAGCAGCAAAAGCTGCAGTAGAAGGTCTTACAAAATCTTTAGGAGCTGAATTCGCACCACTTATTCGTGTTAATGCAATAGCACCCACTGTTACAGATACAGGCCTCGCTTCTAAACTCTTAAGAAATGACAGGATGATAGAAAATATTACTGAGCGCCATCCTTTAAAAAAATATTTACAGCCAAATGAGGTCGCAGATTTAGCTACATTTCTAATTTCAGAAAAGTCAACTTCTATTTCTGGTCAGATATTTGAACTAGACTGTGGAATTGTAAGTTTTAAAATATAAACTTTTAAAAAATGGCTTCAATCTACGATATTAAAATGAATAGCCTACAAGGTAAACCTATTCATCTAAGTGACTATAAAGACAAATTTATATTTTTTGTTAATGTTGCTTCTAAATGTGGATTTACGCCACAATACAAAGACCTCGAAAAACTTCAACAAGAGCACAAAGAAAAACTTGTAGTTATAGGTGTTCCATGTAATCAGTTTGGTAAACAAGAACCAGGTGAAGCAAATGAGATACAAGAATTTTGTGAAGAAAATTATGGAGTAAGCTTTTTAATTACAGAAAAAATAGAGGTAAAAGGTCCAGAACAACACCAACTTTACCAATGGCTTACTTCTAAAACATTAAACGGAAAGAAAAATTCTTCTGTAAAATGGAATTTTCAAAAATACTTGGTATCACCAGAAGGAAAGTTAATTGATTATTATCTTTCAATAACGAAACCATTGAGCCCTAAAATAATAAAACACATTTTGTAATTATGTTTGGTTTATTCAAAAAAAAATCTGAAGAAGAAAAACTTCAAGAAAAATATAGAAAACTAATGGAAGAGGGTTTTAAACTTCAGTCTATCAATAGAAGTGATAGTGACCAGAAGTATTTAGAAGCAGATGCTATTTTAAAAAAAATTGAAGCGTTAAAAAAGTAAAAAATCTGCTCTTTTAATCACAATAATTTAAGTAGTTTATTTTAATTTTGTGGCAGTTTTTAAAAGCAGACAGATTCATTTTTTTAAAAATAAAGATAAAAATAATTTATTCGCTAAGTTCTAACTTTTACCTCCATAATGAAGAACATACAATTCATAGAAAATCAGTTACTAGACCTAAGAAATCAACTTAAAAATCATGAGCTTTATACAAATCTCCAAGAAATAGAAGATGTAAAGCTATTCATGGAAAACCATGTATTTGCTGTTTGGGATTTTATGTCACTGTTAAAGAGTTTACAAAACAAACTTACCAACACACAAGTTCCTTGGACGCCTGCTAAAAACCCAAACCTTGCAAGATTTATAAACGAAATAGTATTGTGCGAAGAAACTGATGTAAATGAACATGGAGAACCTAAAAGTCACTTTGAAATGTATTTGGATGCTATGACACAGCTACAAGCAAATACTACTCAAATCAATCAATTTTTATCGTTTATCTATGCAGGTAATTCAGTTAAAATAGCTTCAGAGAAAGTGAATCTTTCTGAAAATATAGCAGAATTTATCAATTTTACATTTTCAATAATTGAATCCAATAAACCACATGAAATCGCTTCAGCATTTACATTTGGTCGAGAAGATATTATACCCGACATGTTTTTAAGCATCATTAAAGAAAATGGAGCACAACAAGAAACAACACGTAAATTAAAATATTATTTAGATCGTCATATAGAATTAGATGGAGATGAACATGGCCCTATAGCACTGCAATTAATTTGTGAATTATGTGGTAATGACTCTTTGAAATGGGAAGAAACGTTAGCTGCCGCTAAAACATCTTTAGAGAAGAGAGTACAACTATGGGACACAATTAATGCGTTAATACTTAGTAAGAAAGAGGTAAGTAATTTAATGTAAATGAAAATATATACACTACAAAAATCACAAAAATTACCCATCTCACTAGATGAAGCCTGGGATTTTTTGTCAAATCCAAAAAACTTAAAAATAATTACGCCAGACTATATGTCTTTCGATATACTTTCAACAATTGATAGACCATTATATACTGGACAAATTATACAATATAATGTAACTCCTCTTTTAGGTATAAAAACCAAATGGGTTTCCGAAATTACCCATATAGAAGAAAAAAAGTATTTTGTAGACGAACAATTATATGGACCTTATGCACTTTGGCATCATAAACACTTTGTAAAAGAGATTAAAGGCGGGGTATTATTAGAAGACATTATAGACTACAAAGTGCCTTTAGGATTTATTGGTCAACTTGTACATCCTCTATTAGTAAAACCTAAACTAGAAGAAATTTTTAAGTACAGACAAGAAAAATTAACAGCACTTTTTGGAACATACAATGAACATGAAAGAGAAGATTAGTATTTTTTGGTTTAGAAGAGACCTCAGATTAGAGGATAATGTAGGGCTATTTCATGCTTTAAATGGAAAATATAAAGTATACCCAATTTTTATTTTTGATACCGAAATCTTATCTAAACTTCCAAAAAATGACGCTCGAGTTCCATTTATACACGAGTCTCTTCAAAAAATGCAAGCTGAATTGACAGCAAAATTTGGAAGTAATATTGCCTTATTTAACAACAGTCCTAAAACTGTATTAAAGCAATTAATACAAGATCATGAAATTGACACTGTATACACAAATCATGATTATGAGCCTTATGCAAGAGAAAGAGATAGTGCTATTGCAGAAATGTTAAAAGAAAACAACATTGAATTTAACACCTATAAAGATCAAGTAATCTTTGAAAAAAATGAAATTTTAAAAAAAGACGGTACCCCTTATAAAGTATATACTCCATACATGAGAGTATGGAAAGAAACGTTTAAAAAAGAAGGGATACAAGAATTTAATTCAGAAGACTTGTTACAAAATATTGTAAAAGCAAATAAATATCCAAATGTAACGCTTGCAGCCATTGGTTTTGAAAAACCAACTCAAAAAATACAAGCATATTCAGTAGCTGCGTCTTTAATAAAAGCATACGAAGAAACAAGAAATTTTCCTGCGCAAGATACTACCTCTCGCCTTGGACCACATTTGCGCTTTGGTACTGTAAGTATCCGCAAAATGGTGAAAAAAGCAATTGCTGAGACTAATGAAACGTTTTGGCAAGAATTAATTTGGAGAGAATTCTTTATACAGATTCTTTGGCATTTCCCACATACAAACAAAAGCGCATTTAAAGAAAAATACGATAGAATTGAATGGCGAAATAATGAGGAGGAATTCGAAAAATGGTGTAAAGGAGAAACTGGTTATCCTTTAGTAGATGCAGGCATGAGGCAGTTAAATGAAACTGGTTTTATGCATAACAGAATAAGAATGTTAGTTGGTAGTTTTTTATGCAAACACTTATTAATAGACTGGAGATGGGGAGAAGCTTATTTTGCCGAAAAACTTCATGACTATGAAATGGCGAGTAATGTTGGAAATTGGCAATGGGTTGCAGGTTCTGGTGTAGACGCATCTCCTTATTTTAGAATTTTTAATCCTACTACTCAGATTAAAAAATTTGATAAAGACTTAAAATACATCAATAAATGGGTGAAAAATGTTAACGAATTTAATTATCCAAAAGAAATTGTTGATCATAAAGAAGCGAGAGAACGTTGTCTTAGAGTTTATAAAGAAGCGGTAAGCTAAAAAAAGGTTTTAACAAAGAGTTTAATACTACAATCCTAATAAAAAATATATGGCTGCAAAGAAATCTAAAAAAAAGGGAGAAAATAAAATAGAAAAAACAAAAGCAATTCTTAAAAGAGTGCACAACGATTTTATTGATACTGTTTTTGATACTTTAGAAAACAAAGTAAGCAACAAAAAAAGATGGAAAAAGCTTACTAAAAAAATAGCTAAAAAGGCGAAACCGATTCAAAAACAACAACTAAAATTTGCAAAAAAAGCAGCTGCAATAGTTAAAGATCAAATTAAAGATGATAAAGCGTGCTTTAAAGAGCTAACTTGGGAATCTGAGACCCTAGAAGATTTTAAAAAAACTATAACTGAAAATCCGATAGCTGATAAAGTTGAGGAATTTAAAGATCGAATCAAAACAAAGATCCAGGATAGGAAGAACAAAAAAAAGTCAAAACAAAAACTGACTAAAGAGAAAGCTGTTTCAAAAAAAACAAAAAAAAAGCAAACAGCTAAAAAAGACAACTTAAAAGTTATAAAAGGAATCGGACCTGTTTTAGAAGAATCGTTAAATAAATTGGGTGTTACTAATTATACTCAATTAGCTTCTATGACAGAAGAAAACTTAAGCGAACTTTTAAAAAAAGGGGGCATAAACCCAAAAAGATATGATTTGCCTGGCTGGAAAATACAAGCAGCGCTTGCAGAAAAAGGAGATTTTAATGCTGTAAAAAATTTTAGTAAAAAATAACTCAACTTTAGGACAATATCTCTAAAAATAAAAAACAAAAAAACTACTTACAAAAGAAAAAAACCAAGTAAAAATTTAACTTGGTTTTTTGTTTTTTATACCCCTTGATCTTCTTTTTTAGACCAAACGTTTCGTATTTTTGTTTAAAGTTTTAAGAGAAATGGAAAACAAAAATAAAATATCAAAAATTGACATCATAACACTTTATATGGAGTTGGTTTCAGAAAGTAAAAAGAGACCAAAAAGTATAAAGCAATTTTGCAAAAAGGCTGATTTAGACAAAAAAGTTTTTTACCATAATTTTTCATCCTTAGAAAAAGTAGAAAAATACATATTTAAAACACTCTTTAAAAACTCGTTAGCTGTTTTAGAAGAAAGCGAAGAGTTCGGTTCTTTTGATGAAAAAAATAAACTAATTAGTTTGTACTTTACTTTTTTTGAAAATTTAACCTTAAACAAAGAGTATTTATATGTTGTTTTAAAAGGGTGCAAAAACAAATTGCATGCTCACAAAACACTCTCGAGTTTAGAAAAAAGTTTTAAAAAGTTTATAGATACTTTAGCTTTAGGAGAAAACAAACTACCTATAGAAGGGTTAGAAAAAGTACAAAAAAATGTAATCCGTCAATCTGCTTGGATACAATTATTAGTTACTATGCGTTTTTGGCTAGAAGACAACTCTGAGTCCTTTGAAAAAACTGATATTTTTATCGAAAAATCAATCAATACTAGTTTTGATTTACTAGAGAACAAGTTCTTAAAAAACGTACTCGACTTAGGGAAGTTTGTATACAAAGAAAGATATCAAAAAAGTACGGATTAAAGTATGAAAAAAGCAAGTAAAATTCCAATTACAAAGATTCAAAGAGCCTCTAAACTTGTAAAAACAGGTGCTAAAGTGGGTGTGAATTATTTAAAATATTATGGTGATAAAATTACCAAAACCGAAGAGGATGCAAGAGATCAGTTAAATAAAAGTAATGCAGAAGATATTTACGATAGCTTAAAAGACTTAAAAGGAAGTCCTTTAAAAGTAGCACAAATGCTAAGTATGGAAAAAAGCATATTGCCAAGAGCATACGTAGAAAAATTTTCTCTAGCTCAATTTTCTGTACCTCCATTGTCTGAAGCCCTAGTACTAAAAACATTTAAAAGGAGTTTTGGCCAATTTCCTTCAGAAATTTATGATAAATTCAATACAAAAGCATACAATGCTGCTAGTATTGGTCAGGTACACAAAGCTGAAAAAGACGGAAAAGAGTTGGCTGTAAAAATTCAATATCCTGGTGTTTCAGATAGTATTAAATCAGACTTAGCTTTATTAAAACCATTCGTAATTCGAATGTTTAATATGAAAGGAAAAACATCTGACGAATACTTTTTTGAAGTACAAGACAAACTTTTAGAAGAAACAGACTATTTTTTAGAAGTAAAACAGAGTCAAGAAATTGTAGACAGTTGTAGTCATATACCAAACTTAGCCTTTCCAAAATATTATCCAGAATTGTCCTCTAAACAAATAATTACGATGGACTGGATGAAGGGAATTCATTTGTCTGAATTTACAGCTGCAAATACAAATCAAGAAAAAGGAAATGCGATAGGCCAAGCATTGTGGGATTTTTATATGTTTCAAATTCACAAGTTAAAAAAAGTGCATGCAGATCCGCATCCAGGTAATTTTTTAGTATCAGAAGAAGGTGCGCTTATTGCACTAGATTTTGGTTGTATGAAAACAATTCCGTTAGATTTTTATACGCCTTACTTTATTCTAGCTAAAAAAGAAACGCTTGCAAATAGACCACTATTTGAAGAAAAAATGTTTGAATTAGATATTTTAAGAAAAGAGGATAGTAAAGAAGAATTCGACTTTTTTAACACCATGTTTCATGAAATGTTATCCATATTTACACAACCTTTTCACGAGGAATTTTTCGATTTTTCAGACCCTGTTTTCTTTGGTAAAATTGCTGCATTTGGGGAAAGCTATTCAAAAAACGTTGAATTAAGATCTTATGATGCAAGTAGGGGTTCAAAACATTTTATTTATATGAACAGAACGTTTTTTGGGCTATATAATTTAATGTTCGATTTAAAAGCACAAGATATTAAGATTAATAACTTTATGAATTTGTAAAATCTTTACTACTTTCGTACTAAAGAATACAAATGAACAAATGGTATGCTAATTATTGGAATTGCTGGCGGAACAGGTAGTGGAAAAACTACCGTTGTTAATAAAATTATTAAACAACTCCCTTTAGACGAAGTTTGTGTAATATCTCAAGATTCTTATTACAAAGCAACGGATGACTTATCGTATGATGAACGCACAAAAATTAATTTTGATCATCCAAGAGCAATCGACTTTGAGTTGTTAATTAAACAACTCAAAGAATTAAAAAAAGGGAAAACAATTCAGCAACCTGTCTATTCTTTTGTTACCCATAACAGAACGAAAGATAGCGTAAAAACACACCCTCGAAAAGTAGTGATTGTAGAAGGTATTTTAATTTTTAATAGCGAAGAATTACGCGATTTATTTGATATTAAAATCTTTGTACATGCAGAAACAGACGAACGATTAATACGAAGAGTTCGAAGAGATATTACAGAAAGAGGCAGGGATATTGATGAAGTTTTAGGTCGTTACCAAAACACCCTAAAACCCATGCACCAACAATTCATAGAACCAACAAAAAATTATGCAGATATCATTATACCAAACGATAGGCATAATAATGTAGCGATAGACATTGTTAGAAGTGTAATTAACGAGCGGCTATAAATGAATAGATATCAAAAAATAAAAAACAATAAGTATTTTAAATTCTTCACGAATGTGTATGTAATTATTTTAATTCCGTTTTTGATTTGGATGGCATTTTTTGATAAAAATTCATACATTACTCACCGTAGATTTAATAGTGAAATTACAGATTTAGAAAGTACCATTTCTTTTTACAAAGACAAAATTGCTAAAGACAAAGCAACCATAAAAAAACTCAAAGACTCTTTAGAATTAGAGCGTTTTGCAAGAGAAAAGTATTTGTTGAAAAAAGAGAATGAAGATATATATATAATTGAATTTGATAGCTTAAAAAAGAATGACTAAGTTTTTGTTTGGTGACTTTAAACCTGTAACTGCAGCTACTTGGAAACAAAAAATTCAAGTAGACTTAAAAGGGAAAGATTATAATACTACTTTGCGCTCTGAAACTAATGAGGGCATTACTATAAACCCCTTTTATACAAAAGAAGAGCAATCCAATTATAAAATTAAAGTTCCAACAAAAGGATACCTCATCTGCCAGACTATTTTTATAGATGATGAGAAAATTGCAAATACACTAGCTGTAGATGCACTTCGAAGAGGGGCTAACTCCATACGATTTAAAGCCACAAAACCTTTTGATACAAAAACCTTACTAAAGGGATTTCCTGGTAAAACACCCTTGTATTTTTCACTTTCTTTTTTTGATGTATCATTTAAAAAATCACTCGCTTTATTTTGCGATAAAAACAATACATACATTCAAACAGATATTATTGGTCATCTTGCTGAAAGTGGCAATTGGTTTCAAAGCCTTCAAAAAGATTTTAATCAATTAGATAACCTTGTAGAAAAAGCAAACAACTGTATCGCTATTTCAGGAGATTTATACCAAAATGCAGGTGCAAACTGCACACAACAACTGGCATACACGTTGGCACATGCTAACGAATACTTAAATCGTTATGGCAAAGAAATAGCATCTAAAATAAGTTTTAATTTTGCAGTAAGTGCTAATTACTTTTTTGAAATTGCAAAATTACGTGCCTTTCGCTTGTTATGGGATTCTCTACTAAACGAATACGACACATCAGTAAAAGAAGCACATATCTTTGTACAACCTAGTCATAGAAATAAAACCATTTACGATTATAACGTGAATATGTTAAGAACTACGTCTGAATGTATGAGTGCTATTTTAGGAGGTGCCAATTCCATTTCTAACATTTCATATGACAACCTATACCAAAAGTCAAACGAATTTGGCGAACGTATTGCAAGAAATCAACTACTTATTTTACAGCAAGAAAGCTACCTTGCTGAAGCTCAAAATATTGCAGACGGAACGTATTATATCGAAAAAATCACCTCTCAATTGGCCGAAAACGCATTAGATATTTTTAAAACAATTGAAAAGGGTGGCGGATTCTTAAAACAGCTAAAAGAAGGCACAATTCAACGAAAAATTAGTGAAAATGCTCAAAAAGAAGCCGCTGATTTTAAGGCCAAAAAAATGGTGTTATTAGGTACAAACCTACAAGTAAATTCAGCGGATAAAATGAAGCAGAATTTAGAATTATATCCATTTGTAAAGCAAAGAAATAGTAAAACATTAATCGCTCCAATTGTTCGAAAACGACTTGCAGAAACAATTGAGAAAGAACGTTTAGAAAATGAGTAGAAAAGAGGTTTCGAACATACAATTGGCAAAAAGCCTAGAGCAAAAAAGAAAAGGCTTTGCTCATGAAGATTTTGTGGCTGGTATTGCTCCTAATCTAAGAGGGCCATATGCAACAATGTATGTACAAAGACCTTGGACAATAAGACAGTATGCGGGTTTTTCAACGGCAGAAGAAAGCAATGCATTCTACAGAAGAAATTTAAAAGCCGGTCAAAAAGGACTTTCTGTTGCCTTTGATTTGGCTACCCATAGAGGCTATGATTCTGACCACGAACGTGTTCAAGGAGATGTGGGTAAGGCAGGGGTGGCTATAGATTCTGTAGAAGACATGAAAGTCCTTTTTGATCAAATTCCGTTAGATAAAATGTCAGTTTCTATGACTATGAATGGTGCAGTTTTACCCATTTTGGCTTTTTATATTGTAGCTGCAGAAGAACAAGGAGTTGCAGGCGAGTTATTGTCAGGAACTATTCAGAATGACATTTTAAAGGAGTTTATGGTAAGAAACACTTACATCTACCCTCCTTCTCCGTCTATGAAAATAATTGCTGATATTTTTGAATACACCAGTAAGAAGATGCCGAAGTTCAATTCGATTTCTATTTCTGGTTATCACATGCAAGAAGCTGGTGCTACTGCAGAAATCGAGTTGGCGTATACCTTAGCAGATGGTTTAGAGTATATAAGAAAAGGAATCGAAACAGGCATGGATATTGATACTTTTGCACCGCGATTGTCTTTCTTCTGGGCTATTGGAATGGATCACTTTACAGAAATTTCGAAATTAAGGGCAGCAAGAATGTTATGGGCAAAAATTGTAAAACAATTCAATCCTAAAAATCCAAAATCGCTTTCATTGCGAACGCACTGCCAGACAAGTGGTTGGTCACTAACAGAACAAGATCCTTTTAACAATGTAGCAAGAACCACTATAGAAGCTATGGCTGCTGCTTTTGGAGGTACACAAAGCTTACACACCAATGCATTGGATGAAGCAATTGCTTTACCCACAGATTTTTCAG
>Ga0233438_10002114_pt1 | contig 20490 bp, 21 predicted proteins | sample SI_123_September_FD_182720 | JGI IMG/M metagenome (GOLD analysis project Ga0233438, IMG submission 182720) | Seawater microbial communities from Saanich Inlet, British Columbia, Canada - SI_123_September2016_10_MG | ecosystem: Environmental > Aquatic > Marine > Inlet | place: Canada: British...
TACCTGTTTTGGTTGCGCCGTCCGGCGCTGGTGCGCAGTTGCGAGATCCATGCAATTAAAAAATGGCTGGGGCAGTACAATCACGAAGACATGGACCTTTCACAAATCATGCCTGGCGATTTTGTGCGCATCACCTCCGGCCAATTCTCTGGCGAAGAGGCCGTTCTGCTGGATCGCCGCTCCCACAAGGCCGTAGTTCAGCTGAAGCAGCTGGGTCTGCAGCTTACGCTCTCGCTCAGTAACAACGATCTTTTAGCTCTGTAAGAACAGTATCAACCGAGACAATGTGAATAACGAGTAAAAATTTTACTCAGTTGAATGTTTGCCATCCACTTATTGTCCCTTAATTTTGTATTCCAAACCAAAGCTTCGGTAAACGCTGTTCACTTGCTGTTTACCTCAAGCCAGCCTGTGAACCTAAGCTTCTCTTTTTTTAAGAGTCAAGATGGGACTCACAGCGGCGAAGCCGTAAAAACTAAGCTGGGTACCATCGAACTGCTCGCGCCTCTTATTACTTCCAAAACCCGTTTGAAGCTGCTTACGCGCTTCTTCTTAAACCAAAGCGTTGACGGCTATCTCCAAGGGCTCTCCAAGGAGCTGGATGAAAACACCAACAGCATACGACTAGAACTTAACCGTCTGGAAAAGGCAGGATTGCTTGCGTCCAAAACTGAAGGTCGTCGTAAGCTCTTCAGCGTAAATAATACCCACCCACTAACTTCAGATTTAACCTCCATCGTACGTAAAGTATCGGGCATTGATGCTTTGGTAGAAAGGGTAACCGCCAACCTCCCTTGCCTGGAGCAGGTGTGGGTCTGTGGCGACTTGGCGAAAGGCCTACCGAGTGAATATATCGAAGCAATACTCATAGGAGCGGATTTAGATCGAAGATACATTAAGCGGTTAACCGATAAGGCGCAGTCGCTCACTGGAAAAACCATTACGGTGAAGGTGGAAGAAGAAACAGAACCCAGCGGCGTAATAGACGGCTTTTTAGTGTGGCAAAAACTTGGCGAACAATGATTGCCCGGTTGCAGGCAAACAAGGCTTTGAATAACAACGATAAACAAGCACAGGACATGACTGTGACATTGAAATGAGAATAACAGTTATCGGCACTGGCTATGTAGGTTTAGTTACGGGCGCATGTCTTTCGGACGTGGGCATCGAGGTAACCTGTGTGGATATTGATCAGAAGAAAATTGACGGCCTTAGAAACGGCATTCTCCCGATCTATGAACCCGGCCTAGAAGAGATTGTAAAGCGCAACTACAAAAAAGGGCGTTTGAATTTCTCAACCGATTTAGGTGATACCATCCGCGGCTCTGAAGCAGCATTTATCGCAGTGGGCACGCCTCCGGGTGAAGACGGTTCTGCGGACCTAAAGTACGTTTTGGCCGTTGCCGATCAGATTGGAAAAACCATGACCGATTACCTGGTGGTCATCACAAAATCTACCGTGCCTGTGGGTACCGCTGAAAAGGTACGCCATGCCGTAGCAGATGCTTTGGACCTGCGAGACGTTGACTTCGGTTTTGATGTAGCTTCGAACCCGGAGTTCTTGAAAGAAGGCGCGGCCATTGACGACTTCATGAAGCCCGACCGCATCCTGGTGGGCGTGGATAGCGACGATGCTCAGAAAATCATGGACAAGCTCTACCGTCCGTTCACCTTGAACGGTCACCCGGTCATCTTTATGGACATTCCTTCTGCGGAGATGACCAAATATGCAGCAAACGCGATGTTGGCGACGAAGATTTCCTTCATGAACGACATTGCCAACCTGTGTGAGAAGATGGGTGCCGATGTGAACTGGGTGCGCAAGGGCATTGGTTCAGATCCAAGAATTGGCAATAAGTTCATCTACCCGGGTATTGGGTATGGAGGCTCTTGTTTCCCAAAAGACGTAAAAGCATTGGCGCGAACGGGCCGAGAAAACGGACACACCATGCGTATCCTCGAAGCTGTTGAGGCAGTGAACGACGATCAGAAGAGTGTGCTGTTTAATAAAATAAACGCCTACTTCGGCGGGGACCTTCAAGGCAAGACTGTTGCTTTCTGGGGACTGTCGTTCAAGCCGAATACAGACGACATGCGCGAGGCGCCGTCCATCGTATTGGCGAACCTTCTGCTCAAAGCGGGTGCGAACGTTCGCGCGTACGACCCAGTCGCTATGGAAGAGGCCAAGCACGATTTGGGCGATAGCATCACTTACTGCGAGAGCGATATGGATGCGGTACAGGGTGCAGATGCCTTGGCACTGATCACCGAATGGACCGAGTTCCGCGTACCCAACTGGGAGAAAGTAGGCGCTGCCATGAAGACCAAGGTGGTCTTTGACGGCCGTAACCTCTACCGAAGAGAGATCGTGGCAGAAGCAGGATTTGATTATTACGGAATAGGAGCGGCTAAAAATGAAAAATAATCGCACACCTAAAAGATGGCACTGGATTTGGCTAATGCCCGATGAGGAAAGTGTAATGAAAATCAAAAATTTATCTAATCAATTAGGTATAGATCATATTAAACAAAATATTCAATTTCATGTCACCTTGTCTGATTCAAATTTAGAGTCTATAGAAAACTGGGAAGACAGAAGAGTAAAGTTAGAATCAGAATTTAAATTAAGAGGATCTTATAAATCATTTTACAATTCTGTAGTATTAATCCCATCTTTTGAAGACCAATTCAAACAAGAATTATCAAAATATACTGCAGGTATGAATCAAAGTATTTTGAAGTCGGGCTTTCATTTATCACTTTATTATGGAGATTCAATATCAAACATGAAATTTGTTGAAGCTAAGTTAAATTTAGTGTTTGACCGTATCGTTATTGGTGTAGCGGACGAGATTAACTGGACTTGGTATGAAATTTAGATCTCTATCATCCATTTCTTGGGCATATGGACTGCAGATTTTAAATATTCTATATCCTTTTGCGATTTATTTCATCTATACATACCATTACTCAGCTGATAATCTCTACGGTATAATTGCTGTCGCTAATGCCATAATATCAATGAGTTTGTTGTTATTTGATTGGGGCTTCATGTTTGACACGCCGAGGAAAATGCAGATTGTTGACGACTATATAATACATTTAAGCATCGGAGTAAGGACGATTCTGTTAATTCCTTTTTATATAATTGCCTTATCTCTATCTTTGACATCAGTGATTAGTTTAAGCCCTAGTCACGTAACTCTTTTAACTATTACAGTATTTTCATCATCATTGATACCATATTGGGCCTTTTATACTGAAATGAAGTATAAGCAATGGTTCGATGTTTTAGTACTAAATCGAGGTGTGCTTATTTTAATATTGTTATTATTAAGTGCTGGTATAAAGCAATATTTATTTGCGTATATTATAGCCAACATAGTATCCATATTATATAGCCACAGATATATCAGATACAATTTTAGGTCACTTGATATTAATCAAGTTTTTTGGGGATCTATTAGAAAGCTAAGTGAAAATATTTTTTTAGTTTCCGGACAAGTATTCTCAAATATGTACATTTCTGGAGCGCCTTTATTACTCGGTATTTTTGGTGTTGAATATGCACAGATAGGATCCTATAATATTCTAGAAAAAATGGCTCGAGGTATTCGCTTACTATTGAGCCCAATAGTAAAATACATTTATCCAATATTGAATAACACAAAGACAAGAGGAGTTAGCTTCAATATATTATATGTTAAATCATTATCTGGTGTAATAATGATATCAGTAATACTGACTGTATTGACGTTATTATTAAAAGATTCTATTTTTGGCTGGCTTAGAATTGAAGAAATTGTACTGTTATCGAATGTATTTGATTTATTGAGTGTGCTCATAGTCTTTGGGACGATTTCTCAATTTGTTAATCTTAATGGCATTGTATTATTCGAGCGGGATAAACAAATGACTCTCGTATTCGTGCTTGCTGTATTTGTATACGTAATTGCATTCTATATTAGTCAAAGAAACTTTGGTTTGAAACTAGAATCTGCTGCTATAGCTGCTTTATCTTCTGAAATCGTAATATGCTTAATTGGGCTTGGTATTGTTATAAATGAATTTGTTTCGAAGAAGCATTAGCTTATTTCTTGGTATTTTAATCCTGGGTAATGGATATAGTCTACTTGTAGGTAATGGGGTTCTCTCTTATTTTAATGCATATTGTGTCTTACTAATATTAACAGTGCTACTGTTCAGTAAGATATATCCATTACCCAGGATTAAAATCCAGACGTTAAATAGGCGATCCCTTTTTCGATTACTTGTTTTGTCGTCCTGCGCGTCGTTGTCGTATATGTTTTTATACGTTGGAATAAATGCAGAGGTAGATAACCTTCTTGATATGCCGCAGCATTTAGCATACAAGAGGTACACAAATCAAATTAAAACACCATGGTATTTAGGCGTTCTTAACGCTATAGGCTACACTTACATCCCTTTTACATGGTTGCGCTATTCTAAGTCCAATTTCAAGAACGTAATTAGATATTTTCCGATCCTAATTAGTTTGACGTTTTCTCTTTTGGTGAGCGGAAAGGGAGGAATAATGTTTTCTTTCTTGCTGCTGTTTGCCGGATATAAAGAAACACCTGTTCAAAGACTGAAAGCATGGCGCGTAGGTATATTGTTGTTGATTGGTTTTGTTTTTTTGCTTTTGGCCCAATCTGGTCGCCGGGGATCGATAGAAGCCAATGTGATAGTTGAAGTCGTACATAGATTAGTTGGTTATGGGTTTTTGCCAATATTAGCTTTAGACAGCTGGTTAAGAGAGCAATGGATATTATATGAATTTACCTACGGAATTAAATCGTTTGGAGGACTATTGGATTTGTTCGGGTTCATTGACAGGCCGGACGGGATTTATACAGATATCACATATATAAATGACTCACTGAGGACTAATATTTATACGGCCTTTCGGTCAAGAATCTCAGACTTTGGATTTATCGGTAGTATCCTCTTCACAGGATTGCATATAGTAGCGTTCGAATCCTATAGATTATTGTCGTTCGGTCAATTTAGGCTTGCATTTAGGTTATTAGGTATAGTATGGCTCTATTGGTCTTTGTTTGGCACTATAGCCTCATATAATACATACGCTTTAACCTTTATAATCATTCTAATTATAAATAAATGTATAGTAACAAAAGAGTTGCAATCGTCATAGTTCATTATGGTGATAATACCATAACCCTTAGATTAGTTGAGTCTCTTGAGCATGTCGTAGACATTGTAATAGTTGATAATGGGGGTTTGGATAAATCATTGTATAGTGATTCCATTCAAATACTTGATCCCAAAAAGAATCTGGGTTATCTGGAAGGATTTCGCTTTGCAATGAATAGAATTTCTGATAACTATGATTGGATTGCAATAGCAAACAATGATTTGGTTTTAAAGCGTTGGTCGAATGAGATATTTTATAAAGCCAATCAGAATATTTCAATGATTGCACCGAGTATAAAGGAGTTCAGTGGGAAAGAATTAAACCCTCATTTCAAACATAAACTTTCTAAATTTAAGAAAGGTATTTTTCAATTGTATTTTAAGTCGTTTTATATAGCCTATTTGATGCGAAATATAAAGCCTAAAATAAAAGCTGATAAAATCGAAACTAGTGAATATAATAATTCTATTTATTCGCCAAATGGAGCTATAGTTTTTATTAGAAAAGATTTGTTTGATTCAATCAAACTTGAGTCAAGTCTAAGTTTTTTGTACGGAGAAGAGGTGTATTTTGCGGAAATGGCATTTAGAAATAATCGAAGAATATTTTTCACGGACTCCATCATTTTTGAACATGAGCATAGTATGAATACTGGCAAGGGCTTTTCCAAAAAAAAGTGGCATGAACAACGCGAAATGTACATCGAGTCTCGAGCTCGTAAATACAACTTTTTTAAATGAGTAATATAGTATTTATAGGACCTGGTAAGACAGGTTCTACATGGCTTTATGAATATTGTAAAGTCAATAATATATGCAATTTACCTTTGGGCATAAAAGAGACTAATTTACTGTTGGAACAAAATTGGTCACCAGAGATGCTCCAAAGGTTTTTCCCATCTGTAAAAGGTGTGAATTTAGACATTTCAAATACTTATATATACAATGACTATTGTATCAGTAACTTAACTAAGTTATATGGTAACGATATTAAGATAATTATTGGCGTTAGGGATCCCATAGCTAGATTTGAGAGTGCTATAAACTTTAAAATAAGAAGAGGCGAATTAAGCCGTAATTTTCATGAAAGTGAATTGGTGAATAACCCTGATTTGCTTGAGGAGTTATTTATTTACTCTAAGGTGCCACATATAAAAAGCCTTGGTTTAGAGGTTCATCATTTTGATATAATCAAATTTTCATCTGACATAAATAATCGAAGAAGACTCTTGAGCAAACTCGGATTAACTATACCTCAGAATGAAGTACTTCCTAAAAAAGTGAATTTAGCAAGTCGACATAGATTTGGATTTCTTAGAGTGTTAAATCCTTATTTGAGTTCGTTTTTAAGGAGAAGCGGAATGCACTGTATTCTAGGGTTTTTAAAGACAAATAGAATTGTTCAGAATTTATTATTTGCTCATCTAGATGAATCAGAAAAGTTCACTTTTAGTCGTGAATATATTGATAGTTTTATGTCTGATAATCGCTTAGCTGATTTTTATAGATTATGACGATGAAAGTTTCGGTGATTATGCCAACCTATAATAGTGCTGCTTTTATAGGCGAATCAATAACCTCTGTTCTTAATCAGAGTTATGTCAACTTTGATTTATATATAGTAGACGATTGTAGTACTGACGATACGGTTGAATTCATTCGAGCCAATTTTCAAGACGAGCGCTTAACTTTAATCCAGAATGCCCGCAACATGGGCCCTGGTTACTCGCGCAGGTTAGGCATTTCCACGTCAGATGGTGATTATCTTGCCTTCTGTGATTCAGACGATGTTTGGCATTCCTCCAAAATAGAAACACAGATGTCTAATGCAACATTCACTGATGATCCAGACTGTTTAATTTGTTTTACTTCCTATAGGCTCTCAGATACAATAAAAACACAACTAGTAAGGGCGAGAGACAGGGTTGACTTCACTGTTATGTTACAGCGAAATTACATTGGTATGTCAACGGCGGTTGTTAAAAGGTCGGGTATTGGAAATATCAATTTCCCAGACTATCGTTTAAGGCAAGATTGGGCTTACTGGCTTGATTTATTAGCTCAATCTAAGAAGTATTATGCATTAGGAATCATTAATTCTTTGGTAAACATTAACATACAAGAACAAAGTATATCAAAGAAAAAATGGAACCTTATAATTCCCACTTACAATATTTATAATAGGCATTTAGGCTTTACTAAAATTAATTCTTTTTTTAGGACGCTTCAGTTCTTGTTTTATCAATTTAAAGAGATAAAGAATCGTGAATACATTTTCCATGACAGTGAGCAATAGAATCTTTAAATACTCATTACTAATTCGCTCAATATTAGGCTTATTGGTTGGTTTAGTTGTATCGGAAGGAGAAATTTTCAAAATCCCACTTTATATCGAAATGCCCTGGTGGCCGTACGGAGAAATTTCTCTTTCGTTTCATGAAATTCCTTATGCTCTTTATTTTCTTGTCAAAATTGTATCTGAATTTTTGCCGGAAATACTTGTTAAATTATCAGTGTTATTGGTTGTGGTTATTATTGAATCAATGTTACTCCATACAATCCTAGATAAGATTAAAGAGACGCCTAAGGTAACAAGACGAATATTTATTTTAAATCCATTAACATTTTATGTACTATACGTTTCTTTAAACATTCAGATTATTTCAATTTATTTTTTGGTTCTCTCGTATTTAGATTTGAAATACTCAGGTAAGCACTATCACTGGTATTATCTATTCGGACTCTTATTGAATATCAAACTGGTATTATTTCTTCCCATAGTATTATTTTATTTAGTCCGTCAAACCTTTCAGAAGGACTCTAAATTTTGGTTACAACTAGGATTTTTACTTGTAATTCCTCTAATTCGCTTGAGTTTATTTTTGAACGAATCGTACATGGAGAATGTTCTTGTTCCTGTAATTCATGATAATATGCTGAGTGCAAAAATAGTTTTAAGCGGTACTCCATTTTCAGTATTATTAGTTTTCTACGTCTTATTGTTAACAACGGTTTCATACGATAAATTCTACACGACTTCCAATTTATTTCGAGATTATTATATTTTATTAATGATCTATGTATTGGTCGAATGGAATGATATGACAGGTTTCATTATGCTTTTAATATTCGATTTAATTCGGTATTTAGAGGATGCGGACAGAAAGACAACGAAATTTTGGCTTGGTATTCGGATGTTATTAATTATGCTTCTTATAATGGATTTTGAATCTGTTTTGAAAATTGATTGGCTGTATCAAATTGGTTTCGCCTTACTTGTTGGATTAATCTTACAGGCGTTAGTTGTTGAAATAATTAAGAGGTATGCGAACCGACAATCAGAAAACCTTATGCTCGGTTTGGCTGGCGATAGTGGGTCTGGGAAGACAACAGTATTGAGGGTTATATCTGACCTTTTTCACGGAAAACCCCGAGCCTTAGAGGGAGATGGCGAGCATAGATGGCGACGGGGCGATGAGAATTGGAAACATACTTCTCATTTAGATCCTAAGGCAAATTGGATACATTTTCAATCAGTTATATGGCGCGCAATAAGATTTGGACGTAATGTAAAGCGTAGAGATTATTTACATACGACTGGGAGATTTTCTGATTTAAAATTACTCAGGCCTAATAGAATAAATATTGTTTGCGGTTTACACACATTTTTTTTAAAACAACAACGTGATGAGTTGGATTTAAAAATTTATGTTAACACACAAGAAGAGCTCCGAGAACACTGGAAAGTGAAGCGGGATATTCAAAAACGTGGATATACCAGAGAACAGGTTCTTGCGCAAATAGAGTTACGTAAGCCCGATGCTTTAAAATATATAGTTCCTCAAATATCTTTTGCTGATATTATTATTGAATATTTTGTAAAGGACGAGTGCAAAAAGATCATTCACGAAGAGCACGTCGAACTTGCATTAAAAATTACTTTTTCGTCTAATATTGACATTTCGAAAGAAAGTATTAGTCAGTTGGCTGATGTATGGCAGTTTTCGGATGATTTAGATTCTCAGTTGATCATTTTCTATTCTCAACCTAGTTTACCAGCTAATGACTTAATTTCTCATCAATACCATGAGATTCAAGAGTTCTTGGGTCGAGGACTGAATTGCTCTGATGGATTTGAAGGGGTAATTCAAGCGATAACCTTATTAGTTCTAAAACAGAAAAGAATAAATGAAATATAAAGCACTCATTCTAGACCTCGATAATACCTTGTATGATTATGATCTTGCAAATAATTACGCAATTGCAAGAATTGAGAGTCACTTAGTAAATGAGGGGCTCATAAGTCCTAAAGACTTTTCTAAAGCGCATTTCCTTGCAAGAGCCATAGTAAAGAAGCGCCTTGATAACCTGCCGGCTAGCCATCATAAGTTGCTGCAATTCAAAGAAATGTTATATTCAACGGGCTTGTATGACTTCCGAATGATTAAAAGAACATACGAATTGTACAAAACCGAATTTTTAAAAAAGTGTGTGCTTTTTGAATTTTGGCGTGACTGTTTAAACAAATTCGATAATGTTGTCATTCTCACGGATTATGTCTTGGATTTTCAGCTAGACAAAATAAAGCACTTGGCAATTCCCAACACAGTAAAAATCATAGCCAGTGAAGAATTTGGCTTTGAAAAACCTAATGCACGCCTCTTTGAAGCGGCACTAGACTTACTTAAGGTTAAAGCGGAAAATGTATTAATGATTGGAGATAGTTATGAAAAAGACATTCTCGGGGCAAAATTACTGGGGATTGATTCTTTTCATCTAATCAAAGAACGTCGCGAATCAAGCTTTATCGAGCTTGTTAAACTTTTAGAATTATGAATGATAATCTAGTCAAACTGGCTCGAATATTTGGCGGATCCTCAAGAAATGTGCAAGCTGGTGGAGGTAATATTTCGGAAAAAAGGGGTGACAAAATGTATATAAAAGCTAGTGGTATACACCTATCCCAAGTAAGCGAAAATTATGGATTAAGTGCGGTGGCCTATACAGAGTTAGAGGATTATGTAATCCGTAGCATTGGATTGGGTGTTTCGTTAGACATTTTAGAGGAAAAGGTTTCGAAGTCGTCATTAAATGATTTTAAACCTAGTATTGAAACGAGTATGCATCTTGTTCTAGCTAAATACGTAGTACATACCCACGATGAAGCATATTTAAGATTGTTTGTGAGCAAAGACTATAAGCGCATAAAAGAAGATATAATAAGTTCAGTGGATTGCGCTTTTGTTCCTTACGTAAAACCAGGTGTTGAGTTAACTAAATCGATATTATCCATTAAGAATAATCGAATACCAGCTATTTTATTCTTAGAAAATCACGGGATTGTTTTCCATGCAAACAAGGCAGATAAATTATTTGAAAATTATTATAAGTGTATTTCAATTCTTAACAAATATCTAATCGATGAATCATTGAATTATTGGCTAAATTTTCAGCGTAAAATTTTTCTGAAAAATAATCAAAATGTCAGATATTTTGAAAGTCGATATTTGTCGAAATACGTGGAAATATTACCAAAATTAGAAAAGAATGTAATATGCCCAGATCAAGCAGTATATATTAATAAAGTATATACTAAGGAAGATGAATATTTAAGTAAAGGCATTGAGTTTGACATATTGTGCTATAAAAGTACAGTAATTATAGCGGCAAATACATGGAAGAAATTTAAAGAAATTGAAGAGCTAATAATGGTTTTAATAGAAGTTATAAATAATGCTTCGAATCTACAAACACTAGATGCTTCGGATACTGAGCGTTTAAGAAATTGGAGCTTAGAAAAACACAGGCAGGAGATATGATTCATTTAATAGTGCCCATGTCCGGAATGGGTAAGCGATTTGTCGCAGCTGGATATAATAAACCCAAGCCTATAATTCAAGTTGATAAGCGACCTATAATTGCTCACATAATTGATATGTATGAAAATTATGTGGATAAATATACTTTCATCATTAATGAGTATCATGACTCTGAAACCAACATAAGATTTATTCTATCGAGTCTTTGTCCAGCGGCGAATATAATTAGTATCAAGCCTCATAAAGATGGCCCTGTCGGCGCAATTAGAACAGCTTATCATATTATAGATGATGAGGATAAAATAATCATTAATTATTGTGATTTTGCTGTTGGTTGGGATATAGACGGATTTATTAACCTTGTTAGTAATCCCAAAATTGATGCGTGTATTCCAGCGTACAAAGGTTTTCATCCTCATATGATCGGCTCGACTAACTATGCGTTTATGCGTTGGGATAAAGAATTGAATTTATTAGAAATAAAGGAAAAAGAACCCTTCACTACCAATAGGGAGGATGAATATGCCAGCTCAGGGACCTATTATTTTGCTAAAGGAGCACTCATGAAGCAATACTTCGACGAGCTTTTAGTTCTTGACGAGAGAGTTAATGGTGAATTTTATGTTTCAATGGTTAATAACTTGCTTATCAATGATGGTAAGACGGTTAAAGTCTTTGAAATTGAATATATGCTCCAATGGGGTATACCTGAGGACTTAGAAGATTATCAATCGTGGTCTAACTTTTTTCATGAAGGATTGTCGTCTCGGTTATCACTAAACAATCTAGAACTCGAAAATTCAGTTACTTTAATATCAATGGCGGGCGAGGGTTCGAGATTTAAGAAAGAGGGATACAAAACCCCAAAACCTTTTATTCTCGTCAATGGATTACCTATGTACAGACAGGCATTAAAATCCTTACCAAATGCCAAAGAAATTATATATGTTATCAAAAAAGATCATGAAGATCTGTTAATGAATTCCCGACGTTGCTCGAATTCAGAAAAAATAGTAACCCTAGAAAAAACGACCGAAGGGCAGGCGATTAGTTGCAGTATTGGGTTAGAAACAGTTAAGGATAGGAGTAAAAAACTATTTGTTATGCCTTCTGATTCCTATTGTTTCATTAAGGATGATAATCAAAAAGTGCTACAATCGAAAGATTGGGATATTCTTGTATTCAGCAGTAGAGCTCATAGAATGTCTCAAGTCTATCCAAAAATGTTTGGTTGGGTAGCAACGGACGATTATAGTAATGTAATTGAATGTGGGGTGAAATCAAATCCAGATGAGCTACAAGGCAAAATCAAATTAGTTATTTCTGGATTCTTCGGATTTAAATCAATTGAACTCTTTGATAAATTACTCCAAGAGATGTTGAAAGACAGTAGAAAAATAAATTCAGAATATTATGTTGATACTATGATTGTTATTGGACTTGAATTAGGCTTAAAAATAAAAATTATTCCAGTAGAAAAACTAGTGTCTTGGGGGACTCCTAATGAACTGAAAACGTTTAATTATTGGAAAGGTTATTTTAAAAAATATCAAAACATTATTTCGCCGTTAAGTTAAAAATGATATCATGAAATTAGGAGAGCACAAGTCCATGATTCAATTTGTTCCCAACTGATAATAAATTAGATTTGAAAGACATTCATATAAAAGCTAAATATGGACTTGTTATTCCATGTTATAACGAATCTGCTTCTGTTCTTAAGCTAATCAAAGAATGCAATAACTTATTGATTCTCCATGAAGACTTAAGAATTTTAATAGTTGAAAACGGATCGCTTGATGATACACGATACCATATTAGTCGCGCCGTAAAATCGGATTCTCTTTATATTTTGGAATTAGATGTGAATTTGGGATATGGGGGCGGTATTAAAAAAGGACTTGACTTTTTTCATGAATGTGAATACTTAGGCTATACTCATGCTGATCTTCAAACGCCTCTATCTGATATTAGTCGTGCAATTAACCTCATTGACAAGTCTAGATTTTCATTTTGTAAAGGGGTTCGCTTATCAAGGCCTGCCTTAGAAGAGTTTTTCTCCTCGGGGATGGGATTAATAGCATCAATTTCGCTTGGTCTTCGACTTAAGGAAATAAATGCTCAGCCGACCGTATTTAAGATGGAATTCTATAGGAGAATAAGGCATTTGTTGCCTGATGATTTCGGAATAGATCTTTACATTTATTACTATTCACAACGAGAACAATTATCCACCGGTCGTTTAAAAGTTGAATTTCCACCGAGACAATTTGGGGCTTCAAGCTGGAACGACGGTACCTTTTCGGCAAGGATGAAGTTCGTGTTTCGCGCCTTGTCCAATATCTATTCTCTAAAAAAACAAATAAATGATATATCTACATAGAATCAATTCTATAGAAGATCTAAATATTGTTCCGTTAGATAAAGGAATTGAGTTTGATGTTCGGGAATATAAAGGTGAGATAGTTGTCTCTCATGACTATGAAAGACCTGGTCCTTTGTTGTCTGATTTTTTGAAAAAAGCCAAAGATCATGAGCTGATTATAAATGTAAAGTCTGAAGGCTTGATAGAAGAGGTGTTGTCATATTTGGATGGTAATCAGATCGTGAATTACTTTTTTTTAGACTTGAATTATCCTGAAATGGTCAAATTGAAATCACAAGACAATTATAAATTTGCCGTGAGATTATCAGAATATGAAAGTATAGATAAATCCATCAACTTAAATCCTAAGTGGATTTGGGTGGATTGTTTTAACCATTATGATGTAACAATAAATGATATCAAGTTAATTCGTGAAGTAGGTGCTAAAATTTGCTTAGTATCTCCCGAATTACAGCGTAAGAACTTTGATATTAATACGGTACCTGAACTTTTGAGATTAGAAATTGACGCTGTTTGTACTAAAATTTACAATGCCTCAAAGTGGCAATTTTTTTTTAGTGATCGCAATAAGGATTATCAATGAATCGAAAATTGAGGTGATTGTTGAGGTCATCCAACTATATGAAGAAGAACATCATCATCACCGGCGGTGCCGGATTTATTGGCTCTCACGTCGTTCGCTTGTTTGTAAACAAGTACAGCGTGTACCGCATCATCAATGTGGATGTGCTGACCTATGCCGGGAACCTCGAGAACTTGAGCGATATTGAAAGTGCCCCAAATTATGTGTTTGAGCGTGTGGATATCGTTGATGCTGCAGCCGTTGATGCGTTGTTTGATAAATACCAGCCGGAAGGGGTCATTCATTTGGCGGCAGAGAGTCACGTGGACCGTTCCATCAAGGATCCATTGGCCTTTGTGCGCACCAACATCTTAGGTACGGTGAATTTGCTCAACAGCTTTAAGCGCATTCATGAGGATTTCCAGGGCAAGCGCTTCTACCACATCAGCACCGACGAAGTATATGGAACGTTGGGCAAGGAAGGCTTGTTTGAAGAGACAACACCGTACGATCCAAACAGTCCGTACAGCGCCTCAAAAGCATCTTCAGACCACTTTGTGCGTGCCTACGGCGAGACCTACGGCATTCCATATGTAGTGACCAATTGTTCGAACAACTACGGCCAGAACCAATTCCCGGAGAAGCTCATCCCGCTCTTCATCAATAATATCGTGGAAGGAAAGCCATTGCCGGTATACGGCGACGGTCAGTACACCAGAGACTGGTTGTACGTCGTGGATCATGCACGTGCCATTGATCTAGTGTACCACGAAGGTGAGAACGGCGAGACCTATAACATTGGTGGGTTTAATGAATGGACCAATCTTGACTTAATCAAGGTGCTGTGCGCGCAGATGGACGAGAAATTGGGCCGTGAAAAAGGAAGTAGTGAGAAGCTCATTACCTACGTGAAAGACCGTCCGGGTCACGACCGCAGGTATGCCATTGATGCAACCAAGATCAATAAAGAATTGGGCTGGTCGCCAAGCGTAACTTTTGAAGAAGGCCTGGCCATCACCATTGATTGGTATTTGAGCAATACCGAGTGGTTGAAAAACGTAACCTCAGGTACTTATAAGGAGTATTATGACACGATGTACGAAATTACCGAATAAATGGAAATAGTAGAAAAAGTTCTTACGGATGCTATTGTTTTAAAGCCAAGAGTATTTAAAGATGAAAGAGGTTATTTCTATGAGTCTTTCAATGAAAAGGTTTTCAACTCATTAACGGGTATAAAAGAGAACTTCATCCAAGACAACCAGAGTGATTCTTCCAAGGGGACATTAAGAGGATTACATTTTCAGACAGGCGATGCAGCTCAAGCCAAGTTAGTTAGAGTAACAAGGGGCTCAGCTTATGACGTAGCTGTTGATTTAAGACCCGATTCTCCAACCTTTAAACATTGGCATGGAGTCGAACTTTCAGAAGAAAACCATTTACAGTTTTTTATTCCAAGAGGCTTCGCTCATGCATTTTTAGCTTTAGAAGACTGTACAGTTTTTCAGTACAAAGTAGATAACTACTATTCAAGTGTAAATGATGGTGGTATTATATGGAATGATGAAGAGCTAGCTATAGATTGGCCCGAACTAAAACTAGAATTGTCCGAAAAGGACAAAAACCTGCCCAAGCTAAACCAATTAAATCTAAACACTCTTTGGTAAGACTATGAAAGGAATTATCCTTGCTGGAGGCTCCGGCACTAGATTACATCCATTGACACTTGCGGTAAGTAAGCAGTTGATGCCGGTGTACGACAAGCCCATGATTTATTATCCGCTGAGCACATTGATGCAGGCAGGTATTCGTGAGATCTTGATCATTACCACGCCACACGATGCACCCTTGTTCCAGAAACTACTGGGAGACGGTTCAATGTTGGGTTGTGAATTTACCTACACGATCCAAGAAAACCCTGAAGGTCTAGCACAAGCATTCATCTTGGGTGAGGAGTTCATTGGTGATGATAGCGTTGCCCTCATTTTAGGAGACAACATCTTCTACGGTTCATCGATGGCAAAGGTGCTTCAAGAGAGCAAGGATCCAAGCGGCGGTGTTGTATTTGCCTACCGCGTGAGCGATCCAGAGCGTTATGGTGTGGTTGAATTTGACGGCAACATGAGGGCACTTTCTATTGAGGAGAAGCCTGCAGAGCCGAAGAGTGATTACGCAGTACCAGGATTGTACTTCTACGACAATAGAGTGGTTGAGATCGCTAAAAACCTAAAGCCATCGCCGCGCGGTGAGCTCGAAATTACAGACGTCAACAAGCAATATTTAGAATGGGGCGAACTAGAAGTAGGGGTGTTGGACCGCGGAACGGCGTGGTTAGATACCGGTACTTTTGCCAGCCTTCAGCAGGCCGGTCAGTTCGTTGAGGTCATCGAGGAACGCCAAGGATTGAAAGTGGGTTGTATTGAAGAGATTGCCTACGAGCAAGGCTTCATTGATGCGGAGCAGCTTAAACAAATTACACAGCCACTCTTGAAAAGTGGTTATGGTTTATATTTTAAAACTTTTTTTAATGATTAAGATTGTAGGGGGCGCTGGTTTTGTTGGATCTCGCTTGAAAAGCGAGTTAGATCAATGCGTGATTTTAGATAAAAAATTAGATGAGGATAATGGATATGTAGACATTACGATGCCAGATACTTTAATTTCAAAATTTAGTGCTCAGGATACTATAATTCTTCTTGCCGCTGAACATCGCGATGATGTGAGTCCAATATCAAAATATTATGAGACTAATGTGCATGGAACTCAGAATGTACTAGATGAAATGGATAAAGTCGGATGTAAGCATTTAATTTTTACGAGCTCCGTTGCTGTCTATGGATTAAACAAAGTCAATCCTAAAGAGAGCCACCCAGTTGACCCTTTTAATCACTATGGAAAAAGTAAATGGGAGGCAGAAAGGTTAATAAGGAATTGGTTTGAAAAAGATCCTCAGAAGAAATCTGTCACTATTATTCGACCAACAGTAATTTTTGGGGAGAAAAATAGAGGAAATGTATATAATCTACTAAGTCAAATTGCATCCGGAAAGTTCTTAATGATTGGCAAGGGTGAGAATAAAAAATCTATGGCTTATGTTGGAAACGTATCAGCTTTTATAAAGTACAGACTTGAAATGGAAGAAAAAGGATATGACGTATTTAACTATGTTGATAAACCAGATTTAACTATGATGTCACTTTTAAGGGTGATCGAGAAGAGTCTGAACAAGAAGATTCCGTCTATCCGTATTCCAAAATTGCTCGGCTATATTGTAGGATATTGCTTTGATATCTTAGCGTTTTTGAAACATAGAAGATTTGCGATTAGCTCTGTGCGTGTTAAGAAGTTTGTTGCAACCACTCAATTTGACGCGTCAAAGATTCATTCTAGCGGATTTAAGGCGCCTTTCACTTTAGAGGAAGGATTAGTCGCAACTTTGAATTACGAGTTTGTTCAAGAGCGGTCAAGCGAGGATGAAGTGTTTTTCACAGAATAACAATTTAATTACAAAATAATCTAAATAATAAAAAAAATGGCATCACAATTTGGAATACTAGCAAAATTAAATTTTCTCCAAAACTGGACTTCAGGACTAATTTCTTCAGTTAACCCGGCAATTATTCACAATATTGAAAAATACTATGTTATGAAGAAAGTCTTTTATCTATCAGCTATTGAAAATTTGGCAGGCGATTATCTTGAGTTTGGTGTTTTCACAGGAAGCTCATTTTGTCATTCGTTGAGATGCTGTCATAAAGCTCAAAACCTAAATAAGGATTTTAAAAAAATGAAATTCTTTGGTTTTGATTCATTTGAGGGCTTTGGTGAATTGACAGAAGAGGACAAACATGCATTTTATACTGATGTTAACTTTCTAACTGATTATGATAAAGTCCTTAGTCGGGTAAAAAAAGTCAGTAAAGGAATCGATGTAAATCTTGTAAAAGGATACTTTAATGAGACTTTAAGTTGTGGTCCAACCAAGTATAATATTTCTAAAGCAAGAATTTTATTTGTAGATAGTGATACATACTCAAGTGCAAAAGAGGCTCTAAATTTTTGCACAACCTTAGTTCAACAAGGAACGTATATAATTCTGGACGATTACTTCTCTTATAACGGTAGATTAGATTTGGGGGTAGCGGGCGCTTTCGAAGAATTTAAGTTGGAAAATAGAATTAAGGTTAGAGAAGTATTTACATATGGCATGGGGGGCAGAGTTTTTGTGGTTTCGAGTATTGAGATTAAGTGAGGAAACTATTATGATTGTTTTTGACCGTCTCCTTATAGCTTGGTAAATGTTAGTTCAACAAATAACATCTAAAATCCATGGACTATTGAAAATATTAAATAGTTTACCAGAGCGATATATTTTTTACTTATTGTTTGCTGCCATATTATTCTTTCTTTCACTGATTCCGCCAGTTTGGGGGTATGACGAATACGCAAGCGTAGTAACGCATCTTGAATTAGATGATGAGAGATTCATGTCAATATATGGTGAGAAATTATCACAAATTGGAGTCACGGGTTTCCTATCAGAGGCTATTTTATTCTGGCTGTTACCACTGATTATAGTGCCTGTTAGGTGGACCTATGCTTTAGGTTTAAGTCCTATCTATGAGATTGCGAGACTTGGTTATTTAGATTGGCATATATTTAGATATATTCTGATATCAATACACATAACTTTTGCTGTCTTGGGATATAGACTCATAACAAAAGTTTTATACGAGAGATTAAAACAAAAACCTATATTGATAACGTCATTAATCTTATCGTCTCTACCCTTTTTATACTGGACCTTAACACTTTCTCCCTATTCATTGCATTTATTTTGTTTCGGCCTTCTGATGTTTTTTGAACAATCAGAAAAGGAAGGATTCTTAAGCAAAAAAGCTTTGGCTAGATCCTTGGTTATGTTGCTAAATTATCAGTACATTTTTGTAGTTTTTTTCATGGGGCTGATTCAAGTTTTACGCGATCTGAGAATGTATCGATTTAAAAAGGTATATCGAAGCTGGGCTTTGCCATTTTTAACCGCCCTATTGAGTATTCTATTTTTATTTTTCCGATCTTCCATATTCGGAGTTCACTCTAATCCTTCTCAGTCTGTTGTAAATGTGGTAGGAGGGGATCTATATAATCCCCGTATTCACGCGCTCTCTTCATTAGAGTACATTAAGTTCACAGCCTCAAGGTTATGTGATATATTTTTATACTATTTTGAGACCGATAATTATCACGAATTATTAATAAATAGATATTCATATCTAGGCATTACTGGGTCTATAGTTGTATATTTCATACTTACATATCTTATTTATTTTACCTTTACTTTTGACAAAAAATATGGGTATTTAATATCTTCATTTTGGATGTCTACGATAACACTTTATTTTTCAGGATTATATCCAATGATGCCTTCGCGTCATGCATTGATAATGTTCTTGCCAGCTATTGTAGTCTTACTAGAGATAATAAATAAATTAATGAAACCTAAAACATCAAGTATTTTTGGTTCTGTAATTCTCTTATTAGCAATATGTAATATATCCTTAAATTATAATATAGGAAGTCCCCCACTTGATATAGACGATTTTGAAAAATCTCTTACTGATAATAATGTCGAAAGACTTTTTATAGACCGATGTGATTTAGAGCCTATTCTTCATTCTAAACGATTGTTAAAATTCAATCCATTATATCGGTGTGGTCCGTTTGTTGTTGAGAATATCGACATAAATGAATATTCAAGAATTGCGATTTATTCCAAGAATAAATTAACTAGTGGCGTAGCGACGGAGATTGTAAATGATTACTTAGTCGATGAGGTCACTTTAGATGATTTAAATGTTATCGCGAACGTGAATTTTTTGAAGGATTATCCCATAAATTTGAGGGTAGTTGATAGTGTTACTCATTCACTAATTATATTTGATGTGCAAAGACATCATTAGAGTATCAGGGTAATATGAAATTATTCGACCGAATTGAAGATGTTTCAAAAGATAAATTTCGTTTTATCTTAGTCGGTTTAATGTCAAACATTATTAATTTTGTCATTTATGAATGGATGTATTACATCTTTAATAGTTTAACAATTGCATCCGTTATCGGCTATACATCTGGGCTTTATATCTCTTATTGCTTTGCTAGAACTTGGGTGTTTGGTAAAGTGTACGGTACTGAGTTAAGAAGAAAAATACTTTTTGTAATAGTTTACGTGATTGGTTTAGTCTTAATGACAGCAATTATAGGTTATATGTCGAATAGTTTATTGATAGATTACCAATTGAGTTGGCTCTGTGGGGGATGCGTAGCTATGATTAATAATTATTTAGGAACCAAGCATATAGTTTTTCGTTAAAAAAAGCCACTTCTATTTGAAGCGGCTTCCTTATCACTAGTTCTTAGTATCTGTAGTGCTCTGGCTTGAATGGGCCTTCGACTTTCACTCCGATATAATCGGCTTGGTCAGTGCGAAGGGTTTCGAGCTCTACACCGATCTTCTCGAGGTGCAAGGCTGCTACTTTCTCGTCCAAATG
>Ga0233438_10002124_pt1 | contig 20428 bp, 32 predicted proteins | sample SI_123_September_FD_182720 | JGI IMG/M metagenome (GOLD analysis project Ga0233438, IMG submission 182720) | Seawater microbial communities from Saanich Inlet, British Columbia, Canada - SI_123_September2016_10_MG | ecosystem: Environmental > Aquatic > Marine > Inlet | place: Canada: British...
TAATATCATTCTCTTCCATTTTGTAGATGGGTCCTACCACACGCCCCATAAACGTCTCGTCCTTGTTTTTTCCGGTCACCATCATCTCAGCCTGTGTCAGGGCACACGTGTCATCGTTCACGGACCAATGGTAGAAGATGAAGGGAATCACCATCGAATAGAACTCGAGTTGCCGACGGTCGTTGAGGAACGGTGTGACGAGAATCCACCCGAGAAAGATGACATGAATTATGAAAATAATGTTCATCTTATATAAGATGAGCCAAGAAAATAATGCCCCCGATCCGAAGGCGATGGCTGCGTCGTGGAACATCCACCACGAAAACATCCTACGCCAGTGGGGGGAACAGAGTGCGTGTTATCGCTACATGCATCACCGAGCGTTCCTCATGTTTAAGAAATTGAGTTTGCGTTTCAACTTACCGGTCATCGTTCTGTCCACCATTACCGGAACGGCGAACTTCGCCCAGAGCACCTTACCCGTCGCCATCCAACCTATGGCACCTTCGATAATCGGCGGTCTGAACCTCATCGCAGGGTTGATCGCGACTATCATGCAATTTTTAAAAATTCAAGAATTGATGGAGAATCACAGGACATCCGCGCTCGGACACGGAAACTTGAGTAGGAACATCCGACTCCAACTCGCCCTGCCCCGCGAGGAACGCAACAAGGAAGGACTGCAGTTCGTGAACGACTGCAAGACGACGTATGATTCTCTCCTCGAGCAATCGCCGGCGATTCCGAAACATATATTGGTCAAATTCGAGACTGATTACCCACACGAAAACGAGAAGCCGTTCACAAAACCCGAGATCTTGAGGGTCCGTGCCATTCCAGTGATCGAATCTTTAGCTATGAATACACCGTTCGAGCGGTTCTTCAGTGGCGGTAGGGGAAAGCCTGAACCCGAACCCGAATCCGAATCCGAAGAGGAGGAAGAGGAAGAGGAAGAGGAGGTGGAAGTCATTGAGGAGGATGAAGCGTATTTAGACGTCGAACAAGGTGAAACAACAGTGCAAACATGATCACATTGGTAAGGACCGTGCATGCCACGTATGGTAGAATTTTCTTTCTTAAAGGTTCTACCACCCGTTTACGTAGTGCGTCGTTTCCCAACGCCAAATCTATAGCTTGATTAGTAAGGTCGTCGACGTCGATGGATTCCTTCATTACGATTATCGCCGAAAAAAAAGTCGAGAAAGTTTACACGATCCACGGCAAAAAGATCGAGTTGGTGCGTAAACACCTGCGTGACGGGAAGAACGTGTTCATATGCGGCTCGACCGGAGTGGGGAAAAGTTTCATCCTGAAAGAAGCGCTCGAGGGGTTCAGTTCGGTGGAACTCAAGACCGAGCACATGAAATCCAAATCCCTGTTCCTCCCTTTCATACGACCGTCTACGAAACACGTGTACATCGACGACTACGACCCCGTGTTCAAACCCATAGTGGAGAAGGTATCTGACGGCGACCGCATTTCCCGTGGATCGCTCGTGATCACGACGACGAACATGTGCATGTACCCTAATTTTGAGACTGTGTTCATTCCGAGACATAAGCCCGAGGTGTTGTTTACTCTGGTCGATGAGGTCACCCCTACAGTCGAGGCCGCCGCGGCGAATTGCGGCGGCGACATACGGTCTTTTCTCACGTACGCGGAGGGGTACGATGCCATGGACGATTTCAAGACGCCGAAAGAGTTCATCGCCGACGTCCTTTGCGAGACTGGACCTCTCTGTATACACGATTCCATCAGCGAACACGGACACGTTTGGGATATTTTCCAGGAGAATTACGTCAACTCGAAGGGTGTTGACCTCCTGCGCACGGCGACGAGTTTCTCCGACGCCGATTTCTACGATACGCACATCTACGCCAGGGGTGCGTGGTACCTGATGCCCTATTTCGTGCTTCACGCGTTGACCGTCCCGAAACATTCGCTCGGTGAACCGCTCGACAGAGACAAGATCCGGCCGGGGAGTTGTTGGACGAAACTCGGAAACCACCGAATGCGAAAACAGAAATTCGAGGAGATCAAGAAAAAAAGCCGACTAGGCCTGGGCGTCGAGGAATTGTGCCTCCTTAAAAAGTACGCCGAAAAAGGTGACCTGGAACCCCTCCTTAAGTATGGGATTTCACCACAAGATTTCGACGTGATTAATCACCTCGCCGTCGGAAATGGCTTAAGGTCGAGGGACGTCAGTAGAGTGAAGAAAGCTCTGAAGCAACATGAGCGAGAAAGAAGAGACCGAAGATGAACAACATGAATGCGTCAAGGTCACCGGAAACGAGATTCTCTTCTACGGTGACGTAGATAGGGAAAACGCTCTGCAGTTCGTTACTGAGTTTAAGAAACTGGAGATCGAATTACTAAAAAAGAAAGCTGAGCTTGTTGGCTTTGAGCCGACCGTCCGTGTTCATATCATGAGCGACGGGGGGTGTATCTTCAGCGGCATGACCATGAAAAATACACTCGAAGCCTCGCGCGTCAAGGTCATCACGATCGCACAAGGATCCTGTTGCAGCGCCGCGACGTTCATGCTCCTCGGTGGTTCGGAGCGTCGTATGGGTAAGAACGCCTACGTCCTGATCCATCAACTCTCCACCGGGATGTGGGGTAACTACCAAGACCTTAAGCACGAGCTCAAATCGACCGACAAGCTGATGGCGATGCTTCGTAAGATGTATCTCTCCTCGACGTCCATTCCCGAGAAGAGGTTCAATAAGCTCATGAAGAAGGATATTTACTTGTAAGTTTATTTTAATGATTGTATGGGCAATTAGTATAACGGCGTTTTTTAACAGGAGTCCAAAAGATTGCATCAAGTACAAAATTGTGGATTATGTCGAGTGACTCTCCAGGTAACCGTCCAGCGTGGTGTACCGCCTGCGGTTATCGCTGACGGTGGACGACCTTTTATAAAGACAAAGTATGCACAGCATTATAAGCACCACGCAAAAGGTATTGAGATTCATGGGGACAGGTGTGACTGGAGGGGGCTTGAGGCGCTCCAAGCGCGCATAGTTAACCACCGGTAACATTTCTATTAATAAACAATGAAATTATTTATACTCCCTAAACGTGGCCATCGCGAATTGGAAGTGGAAGTTCTTCAAAAGCGTATCGGATTTCTGGTACATAGCCGCCATCGTCAACGGCTGGCCAATCGCGAAATTCCCGAACCCGGACTTCTTTTGAAAGTCTGAGAGTCTGAGCGCGCCAAAAGTTACACTCCTCCTCGACCCTTTTGATTTCCTGCTCGAGTCTTGCGTTCTCGTTCTTAATCTCGCCAGTTGTATACATGGCACCCGCCACCTTTCGTGCGTCGGGTAGTGCACGCTCGATCTCAGAGAAGATCCACTTGAGCGGACGATTCGGACCCTCGTTCATGATTCGATTCACGAGAAGGTTCACGGGATCGGCGTCGCCTAAACCCCTGTTACCGAAAATGCCGGGGAATTTACGTCCCACTTCTTGGATGAGGTATTTTTTCTTGATGATCATGGTCTCGTCGTCGTCGTCTGAGTCGGAATCGCCGAGGCCGTCATCATCAAGCTCCTCAGGAAAGTTGCACTCCAGATACTCCAAAATGATGTCGCGAGCGTCTTCGATTTCCGTCCTCCATGCGCGTCCATATTTAGTTCTACTGAGGTGTTCTAAACGATACCAGATGCCGACCTTGACCTCCGAACCTGATGGTTTCGTATACCAGTCGTGTGCGTCCTTGGGCCAGGGATGTAAAGCTGGAAGTCTTTCTAGCAACTTCGATATGACCTGTGATTTGAAATTAGCTTGCTTCGTTCTTGCCATACCCAGTTTATTTATTTCACGGGGTTTGATATGCGCGAACAGAATCGATTTTCTGAATTAATAGACCGTAAAAAGTCCAATCAATCAAAATTAGGACGAGTGTCCCTGAGTATAGAGAGGATTGTAAGCACAGCACCCCCGAATAGGTACCGTTCCAGATCAAAATCAGCACCTTATATGTAATATTTACACAAATCACAAAAACTTTGCTTATGGGTCATCAAATTGACCCCAGCACAGGTTACACCTGAATTCCTTGATTTAATGGAAATTCCGCGGACTGTCCGGATTCGTGCCGGTGCGGGTTGGAATGATTGATTTTGGCCCCATCAAATCGTTTATATAGCTATAATTTAATGTGCCAGATGGCTATTTCATTTTTCCATATTAAAAACCCGGTCAATCGCAGATCCAAAATCAGTCTTCGCCGCGCAAAGAAATCTGTGACACAGGTCGGTTCAAATTTAGACCCTCAATTTTATATGGGATTTCTTGAGTTAAACCCAAAATGGCCCAAATGCGTGCACGCGCGTGCACGAAATGAGACTGACGCACCCCGTTTCTGTTACCCCTGCCATCAATTCTAATACAGTGGAAAAACCGGTTTATGGGTCATGTCTAAAAGATCACGGCCTGTGGTGGATTACGTCGAGTCCGATTCCGATGAAACCGGCGGCGACGACGAAGAACCCTGGGATCCGTCCGACGAATCGGAATCGGAATCGGAATCGGACTCCGAGGATGTCGAATCGGACGATCTTTCAGGCGACGAATCGGACTCCCAGGATCTTTCAGACTCTGACAGTGATCTCGTGGAAGAGGAATTTGAAAGCGAAGCCGACAGAATCAGAGACCAGCTCATGAATGCTCAAGGATACTCTTACACGAAGTTCGAAACCCTTGATCGAGCTGACGTGCTAAGGGCCCTCCGATTCGTGCGCAACATGGGTGAGAACCATCATTGCATCTCCACACCGGTTGCTACACGTTTAGGAAGGAAGCTAACGGTCAAGTACAATCTAAAGAAGCTGAAGCATATTGGAGGTGTTCCCAGAGCATTCAAACGCAAAGATACCGTGTGTACCCTCTTCGCCCTGCTTTTGGAACATGTCTTCCTAGAGAAATGGAAGCATGACAGGGAAAAACTCATTTCATCACTACCCGGTGGCCTTGGCGACGCATTATCTCATGAACAGTACTCCGCGAATCGCAGAAATGGTGACATTGACGCTACTCCTGAAAAGAAGTGTGAATTGATCTGGAACGAAATCTCAAATGATATGGAGGCGCTTGATGCTGAAAGATACATCAAAAGATGCGTCGGTGGTGCCGTTGCATTTCTGGTGAAATACCCTGAAAAGATTGATCCTACCCTGCACGAGTATTTCGAAGTATCCCGAGGCGTGGAAAACAGTGATGGCAGACGAAAATTCCGTATTTTGGGCGCTAGCACAAGGGCACCCCTGGATGAGAACAAAAACCGCCTTGTGATCCCGATATACTCAAAGGTTGCCGATGAAAAGCCTTGCTACATATGTGCTCATGTATCTACTGACTTGGTGATGAAAGACTTACTCGAGACGTGCAAGCACGAATATCAAGACGTCATGGAAGAACTGGGACACAGAACATTCACTTTGGTGTTTTCATCTTACCGGTCGAAATTTGGACACTCCCCGGATTACACTCCCATATTGCGATTCGTTGCAGTCCCACCGGATTACACATTGCCACCTCAGACGCGGGATAGCCGTGGCATGATATGCGCTATCGAAAACCCGACACCCCACCAAATCGAAGTCAAAAATCCATACGATGGCAAAGTCAACGGGTTTGAAATAGTGGTCCGTGACGCTGGGGAATCTGCAGCTATGGCCATGCAGGTTTCGCAATACGCATCACACTTGAAACGACAAGATGGTTTGAAGATCGCGGGTTATATACCCGGTTTCATAAAGAAGAATTACACGATCTACAGACCAACGAGTAAGAAGGTAACTGATAAAGTACTCGAACAAAGAAAGAAGACACTCAAGCTGAAACTTGAAAAATGTGTACAATGGATTTCACAATCTTCGGAAAAAATGAAGACGCGCTTTGGAAAAACGCTCCCATGGCCGGGGAGCATCAAGGCACAGGAATTTGTTCACGCCTCGATTGAAGCACGCATCGTGTTACACCCTTACGATGATGCGACTCAGATATTAAACTGACTGTAATAAATGAAATATATGGCCACCTGGCACATTAAATTATGCTATACCCAGAGAACACAGATCCTTTTAATAAAATGTTCGCACATAATAACATGAGCTCGGCGCTCGTCGCGATCGCGATCGTTTTTTTCGTGATTCTCTGTGTCACGGGCACGGCAGCCGGGGGTCTCTACTTCGCAGGGCGTGAGGATAAGACTCTGGAGCTTGAACTCGAGGCGAACGAGAGGTGGCAGGCGGAGATGGAGAAAAACCTGGAAGAAGAGGCCACACAGTATCAGGACCCGCGGAGCCGAAGTTTTCAAACGCGCAATGAACGGTCACCCGGTTTTGGGGCGCTCCCACTATTCCCCAGCGGGGCGTATTACCGCAGGCGACCGACGGAGAGTTCACTGACGTGGGCCGTCAGGAGTGACGTCCTTCCCGACAAAGGACCGGATAGCTATACTATTGCGGGCAATCCGCAGGTATTAATCGAGAATATCAGCGACGACGAAATACAGTGGAACCGCTTTAAGGGGAACGCGTGGACGGACCTTTTCGCCAAGGACTCGCTCAAAGCTGATTGTGGCAGTGATGCACTGAACAGCTTCCAAATTCGAAGCGAAAAATTTAGCATCGATAGAAACATCGTCAAAGCAAAGAAGGACGAACAAACCGGAACTAAGTTAAATTACCGTCACCAGTATAAGTCGTATCACGATAACTACAAACAGCTCTACAAGTGTCTCACGGGCTCAGAGGGTTGGAAATGGGACGGCGACGAACGCGCACAGATCGGAGGGGATTTCAAGACGCCCATCACGGACGATAAAACCAGGGTGATGGATGGTAAGAAACTCGACGGAAACCAGACCAAGGTGATGGATTGTGATTTCGAAGCTGTGGGCGAGACGGAATTCGGGAGGGCAGGAGCTGGTAAAAATTACCCGATGAGTATGCTGGAACCAAAGTGGGATAGGTCAGTCTCGCAAATAAACGCGGGTAGATTCTTTTCGACGCACTATCGATTCGTCGGTCCACAATACCCCGACCGTCCACAGACGAATGATTTCAAACCGGACCCGCGAACATTGGACTTTAAGTATCAGTGTTTGAAGCAACCCGCTCGAGGACCTTGCAAGAAGATGAAATACACCGAGTGGACCCCTTTCATCGCGAGTCAAGGTAACGGACCTCGCGAGCTGCATCACATGTTAAATTCTGGACAGTTCAGCAAAACAAGCGGTGAAACACATCACGTCCCCACAGAGTTAAAACAATATTTGAACCCGACAATCGATCCGGTCAAGGGTTTGGGAAGGGTGAGGTGTCACCCGACCGAAGTTCTGACGCGGGTTGACTGGGAGATAAGTGAGGGGTTGGATGCGCCGAAAGATTGGATACGTTTTGGTTACAAGTGCTGCAAACTCTAACTAAGCGCGCTCGCCGCGGATACGACGGGCGAGTTGCATGTCCTTCGGGTATATGGTCACTCGCCCTGCATGAATGGCACACAAATTCGTGTCCTCGAAGAGACCTGTAAGGTATGCCTCAGAGGCTTCTTGAAGCGCCAAAATGGCGGATGATTGGAACCTGAGTTCTTCTTTGTAATCCTGGGCGATCTCGCGGACGAGGCGCTGGAAGGGGATCTTGCGGATGAGCAGATCGGTGGACTTCTGATACTTGCGGATCTCACGGAGAGCGACGGTACCGGGCCTGTAGCGGTGTGGCTTAACAACGCCGGTACACGGAGCATTCTTACGGGCCGCCTTGGTGGAGAGCAGCTTGCGGGGAGCTTTCCCACCCGTGGATTTGCGCGCCGTCTGCTTGGTTCTGGCCATGAAATCGTGCCGTCGCGCGTTGAAAAGTGACGTGATCGTACCTCGGATTTTCATCAAATGGTCATATTTATGAAATGTACCAGACTGGCAATTAAAAAAATTAAAAAAATGGTCAAAATCAAAAAAATATGGTGAAAATCAAGACTAGCTGTACTCACGCTGTACTCCGATCCGACCAATAATATTGAAGGATTCCTAACGTATTTTGATTGGTCGCTTGATTATGCCGATTTTCTTGATTGGTCCGGAATATAGTACCCAATCAGAACGCCGGAATAAAGGGTGCAGACGAGGTATACACTCGAATGATCGTACATATCTCACGAAAAAAGTAGTAATAAAACCAAAAACTGCTCACCATTTTTGCAGGGAGAAGGAATCTCACAGTCTAGATGGCGTATTCGTGATCTGGGCACCAGGAGGGTATCGTACATTCTACTTTAAGTTTGTCTCCACGGATGAATATAATCGCGATGACTCCCCCAATCAATCAAAGCTTAAGGATTGCGCGATATGTCTGATTATGTACAGAACACTATCAGTTGTTATAATCACGACTATCTTTAGCTTTTTCAGTCGAATATATGAATGGTACCTATGTTACTGTTACAGATTGACGGAAATTTATTACGCATACGAAGAGCGAATAGCGCTTCTCACTGCGGATCACGACGGTATAATGCAATATATTCAGACTAAAAGACATATACGAGATGCGTTCTTAAAAATTGTTCGCGCTCCGTTCGTGCTCGTAGGGGCAATCAGTGGCGTGGTTGAAAAAGGAGCGACTACGGCGGAAAATGTATTCTTCATATTAGAGTCCGGCGTGCGATCACTGCAAGGAATTGTGCCGTGGATCCTGGCCGGATTACTATTAGTAATTACGATCGGCCGGCTAAAGAAAATCTCAGTATTGTAATATATGAAGAACAAGTCTAAGATTCAACTCATGTCAGTCCTCCTGATTACGCTTGTATTCGCGGTAGCGTATCTTTTATCGAAGACGAACCCGAAGGTTGTGACGCAGACACAATTCGTCGCGCAGGGGCGGCGCGAAATGCCAGCGCGCCCGCCTGCACCTGAATTCAGGGGTCCACCACTCAGACCGTATAAGCCCGGTATGTTCCATCAGATGGGCCTTCTGACCAGTGATTCCGGAGAGACGCTCCCGCTGTATGGAAAAGAGGTGAATAATCGGCGCGATCGTTTTAATTTCTACACCACCACCGGTACGGATAACCTGTACCCGGTGCCATTAAATCATAATGACCGAGATTGTATGGACGATGTGGGCTGTGGCGAATTATATGGAAATGAGGCTGTTTCGGTCACTGGGAAAACAGACCCATTCACGGTGAATATGTACCGGACGGATAATTTCAATTACTATTAATTAGCGACGCAGCCTCCTCGTCATTTTGGTGAGTTTTCTTTTGGTACTCAGAAAGCTTACGGATTTCAGTAACTTATTGAGTTTCGTCGTTGCTTTCTTTTGCGCGGTGACCTGTTTCGTCAGATTTGCAAGCCTTTTGTGAATCTCGCGGAGTTCGCGCATTTATCATATGGAAACATTTTTATTCACCTTCCGCCGCCGGAGTCTCTGAGACGCGCCTCTGGACGTCCTTGACTATGCGGCTCGTGCTGGAACTGCAACATGATACCATGCAGCAACACGCTAACAGGATTGGGGGCGATTTGAAGGGCATTTTCGTTATCATGTAGACGCAGATCATGAGGCAGAAAACCGTCACTATGTACCCCCCGAATTCTTCGTCGCTGAGGGGCGCGTCGCTGTTGGGGAGCAGGTTCGCGAACGGGAGCCCCGCAGAGACGGATCCTGAGAGCGTGGTGACCAATGTCATCGGAAAGGTGAATACTTCCATGGTGGTTTGTTATTATACCGTGACAAATTATTTCTCCTGATATGATAAGATATGTCGCTTCCGCGTGTTAAACGAGAGTTCATTAAGGAACTGGTCGCCGGGATCGACGAAACCATGCAGATATCGCAACTCTCGAATCAAATCGGGATTTGCCCGCGAAATGAAATTGAGGTGTTTATTAAGGACCATTTTCTAGTACAAGCTGATGACGGAACCTATAGGGTAAATACGCAAGCGTTCCGTACCGCAATCGATGTACTAGAGTTTGACAATCTCTGTGAGATTCTAATACATTTAGATAGATTAGGAATAACTCTCCGCGCAGTGTGTAAACAGTCTGAAAATACGGGTTTTGCCAGTCTAAAAACCTTTAAGGATCTCATATTATTTTAGTGCCAGTCTGGCACATTTATTTGAAATTTGGGTATTTAATGGTGGATTTTTACTTCGATGGATCATTATTACACGCACAATGACGGAATTTCGTGAATTAATCGTTGATTTAATGGCGCATGTGGATGATATCAAGGGGTTTTTACCCAGAGAAGAGAAGTATCGTAATATGTCTGATATTTTAAAAAAATTATTCGATTGTTCGGAGGTGTGGTCAAACCCTACCGAAGCACAGACGTACATCGTATTATATAGAAGATGCGAGCAGGATTTATATAGGGCACATCTCAGGGGTTGTGACCCAAAAAATAACCGGGAAGATGAAAAAAAGTGCTTGGAACTGGAGGCTGAGAGAGAGTGGCACATGGAACTCATGGATCAGGAAGATTTTTTATGTGACATTGAAGTCTACTACGACGCGCGTGAAAAAAAGATTAAAATTAATGTTTAATGAAATCTAGGCACAAATTCGCGTCCTGAGAATCTGTTGTTTAGCGACCGCCCTGTCGTACCATCCCTTTTTTGTGAAGGTTTTTATCTTCCCGGTGATCAGATCCGTGAGTGTATACCTTTTTTTGATTTGAACAAGCCCTCGGCGCTTCTCGATTCTGGCGCGTCGCGCGTTCTTCGCGGTCGCGGCGAGTAAGTTCCTCTGTATTTGTGCAATGGTCGGGCTGTTAGTCGTTCGGATCTTCGGGAGTTTGGATGTCATCTTTTTATTGAACTGTGCAAGGGTCGGCTTCTTCTTTTTCCGCGGCTTCTGCGCTTGACGCGGTCTCTTGCGCTTTCCGCGACGCTTTTCAATCCTCTCCGCTCGCGCCTTTTTTTGGTTGGCCACCTTTTTGGCTCGTCCCGTAGTATATAACTGTTTTAGTTTATTATAATAGCGTGCTTCGCGAGGACTCCGAATCGGGTTGGCTCGGGCTCGGAGTTCCAACATTTTATTTCTGTATGTAGGGTTATTGTTAAATAACCTGATCTTCTTGTTATGATTCATACTGCCCCTGGGAGGACTCGGGCTGTTCGGGCTCATCGCGTTCAGTTCCCCCCGAAGCCTGTCTTCTTCCTGTAATAAACGTAGTCGCTGAGCTAGGTTCGATGCTTTTTTCTCCAATCGCCCTATCCGAAGCCGAGGATTTTTCCATACTGCTTGAATTTTTTCCACCGCTTTCAGTCTTTTCTGCATCATAGCCATGTAATTTTCATAAGTCCCCTCATAGCGTTCACCCTTAAACGCTTTAGGGGCCTGCCCTCTTTTGACTAGTCCTTGAGACGTCGGACTCAGGTAAGGGAGCCCTAATCTTTCACTAGCCCGTTGTATTGATGGATTCGGTGGCGGAGAAGGATTCGGTGTACTTGGCCTGTACCTCCGCTCGGATCTTTTTTTACCCATCGCGCTCACCATTTTTTATCTATACATTATGACAATAAAAAAATATTCAACTACTAATATAATGGCCGCGATCCTTCTCCTGTGCGGTTGTTCCATGATGATGTCATCCAGCGCGGGTGGCGCCTTCTTCGCGGCTGTCATCCCAGGGACCGCACCCCACTTCGAAAAGACCATGTACCTCAAGGATCAGAGGAAATTCATCGACATGGCGAACGAACTTCGACTCCTAGGCGCGGACCTTCCCACCGAAGCGGAACTCGCCGACCCGGAAGACCTGAGTGTCAAGAACAAATTGATCCAGAGCTTCAAAAAAATCCAGGAGATGAGTCCTGAATTTTGCAAAATGCACACCGATTTCAACATGGGTAAAGAGGAGATGAGAGCCGAGATCAAGAAACACTACGAACCCGGTGGTAAAATCCTAACCTTGGGTGGTATGCAATTGTGGTCGGAGTACATGAACGACTACCTCAAACCCACCGAGGATATGATTGCGAGGTACAAGGCGAAAGGTGTCATGAAGGATTGCTCCTCCGACAGCAGGGACGTAGGTGGTAACTGTGTACCCTTCGACAGTTTCAACCTCGCCATGCGTGATAACGATGAGTCATGTGAGAACCTGAAAGACATGCTCGAACAAACCCCCGAGGAAATCGCTGAGCAGATCATCAGCGAAATTCGATCCCGAATTTCTTAGACATGCGTCGCTCCGCACCTTTGATCGTCGGTTCGGACCAGAGGTACCATCGACTCCAGAACCCCGCGGTATCGATCCCGCCGATTCCCCATTTTTGACTCGCTTTTTTCGCACCGTGCCTGAGCAGGTACGCTTTTTTACGTGAAGGATTCTTGTGTTTGGTGTAATCGGAATATCCGCGTGCACCAAAGTCAACAAACCTGCCGTCCTCTAACGTCGCTCGAAACTTCTTACGAGGGTTCGGGCTACGACGAATCTTGACGCGCATACTTATAATACGCTTTTAAAAAAATAATTTACATGCAAGACTTGCACCCGTAGGCTTCCTTCTTGGCGAGAGCGGGCATGAAGAACGGGTGTTCGGCACCGCGCTTGACGCGGTAGACGTGATCGTACATGTGGAGAAGCGCGATGGTCAGCGCGAGGGCGGAGACAACCACGCCCTTAACCTTGCGCGCGGTCCAAGCGTAGACGACGATGATCGCGACGATGACCATCTGGATCATGGTCAGCTTGGGGATGCCGGGCATGAAACGGGACGCGATATCCTTCTGTTCAGGGGTGGGCTTGGGTTCGACGGAGTTCAGAGGTTCGGTGTAACCGGGCATTTTATTATCTACTTAGAAAATAATGTGGCTCCCTATCCTGATGGTCCTGTACGATTACATGAAACTGCCCATCGACAGATTGTATTTTCAAAATCCGAAACGTCCCTTGATCGGGATCGCCAACACGTTCAGAGATTTAGTACACATGGGGTCGCAGTGTAAGGTGGCGAACTTTCCCGGCCTGATGCTGGTACGTCTCCATTTCGACAAGATCAAGGCGGAGTTCGAGGCTGTCCACCAGACCCTGGAGAAGAGGTACTACCACGATGTCAGTCCTTGGTTCGATGAGAACTGGGACTATTACTTCTACCGAGTGAAGGATTTCCCTTTACTCAACAGCCTCCTGAAACAGATCCCCTGTGTGAACACTGAGGTTGCCGCGTTCGCCGTGAGTGATAAACCCATGCGTCTCCACCCGCACCGCGCCGAATCGAACCGTCTCCTGAGGTATCACATCACCATCAAGAGCGGTGGGACATGCGTGCTTCACACGGAGAAAGGGTCGCACGCGCACGAAGAGGGTGAGGACTTTTTGTTCGACCACTCGAGGTACCACGAACTCGTCAAGGAGGGGCTCGGTACACGGGTCGTGTTGATTTTGGATATCAACCGCCGATAATTTTCTCATCGATTGTATATATGATCGGCGAAGTACACAGGGCAACCTTCGGCGGTCATGAAGGGTACTATAACCCTCGAACCGGTCGCGTTCGGTTCGGGAAGCAGATCTACCCCAGCATAGAGGTTGCCGTAAAATATCTCAAGAAGAAGTAAGAGATGATCCAGTCCACCCTGTTCATCGTCACGCTCTCGTACCTCCTGAATCACGTACGTAACCGGTCCAATTTCAAAAAGGAGTTGATCATACCCGCGATCGTTTTCCTGTGTACCAAGTACGTCTTCGGTGATTGGGATGGGGGGTACACCTGGACCCCTTCGGATATGTTGTTCGCCGCCTACGTTCTCGCGGTGTCGTATTTCACCGTGACGATAAAAATGTGAGCACAGAGTAAGGATGCCCCTCACCGATACCCAGATCGTTCGCAAGGTTGGCCAATTGCGTAAAACCAAGGGGAAGATCTACGCGCCGCTCAAATACTTCAGGGGGCTTGAGACCCTGGGACAGGTTGAGACCCGCTACAAGAAAATGCTTCGCAGGGATTATAGACGATTCAAGACGGACAAGGGACAAAAGACGAAGACTTCCTCCTACACCCAGAGGTTCAGAAAGAGATACGGGCCCAAAGTCAAATCCCTCCCTGAAATTAGTAAAGCTACCGGCATTCCTCTGAAGACTGTGAAGACCGTGTACAAGAGGGGACTCGCCGCGTGGAGAACCGGGCATCGTCCGGGAGCCTCTCCACAGGCGTGGGGGTACGCTAGGGTTCACAGTTTCGCCACTAAGGGGAAGACGTATTATACGGCGGATAAGGATTTAAGATAAACGCGTAGGCGGGTACCGAACCCTTTGGCGGTTTCTTACAGAAAATTTTACAGTCGCAACACTCCTTTACAGACACGAGTTGCCTTTTCGTCGCGTGACATCGTTTCGGTAACATAATATCCTTAGAAAGGTACCGAATTATCTGGTCTGTCAGTATCATCTCCTTTTAATACGTATCCCGATAAAAATCTACGATACAATGGAGAAGGAATATCTGGATTTATATTTCAAAACTCTAGAGGATACTTTCCCAGAACTCTCGGCGAAGTGGTGCAGGAGGCTCACATAGCGTTGAGAGCCTGGATCATCCGGTTCGGCGTCATCGTCGCCTGTGAGTTGAGACCCTGATCCATTTCCTTGCGCGTGTTAAACAGTGATAATTCAATTTGTGCGATATTGAGTCGGGGGATTATGAGTTGCACCATCATCCAGTTCGGGACGATGAACACTCGGGTCACCCCTTTCTTATTGAAGTTGAAGAGAACGTGAATGCCGCTGTCTTCTTCCTTTGTCATGTACATCTCCGCGTAGCGAACCCCATCGAAGATGAAGCTGCCGGCGGATTTCTTCAGTTCAATCCCAGTCCCGTCCCCTGCTATGGCATCCCTGTGTCGACCGCGGGCATCTTTCCATCCGATAATATCAGACATCTCCTTTTCGTAACAGCACTTCTTCGACAAGAGCATGGACTTCTCGATCTCGGAGATGGAGAATACAATCTCGTTGACCAGGTATGGGTCCTGAACCCAGTCGTAGATAGTAGTGCTTCCGATGGTACGTTCCATTTTTTCTCATCATAGTAATGCCCTCAATCTTTATGCCTTTTATTCGCGTTTACGCTTGCGAGCCTCAAGGAAGGCCAGGTATTTGCGCTTGCGAGCCTCAGCGAAGGCCAGGTAGCTGTTCAGCTGTTTGATGAAATCCTTGTAGTCGTCGCACTTCATGCTGTCGATGACGGCGTCCGCGGTGACCGAATCTTCGAATTGCGTCCTCGCGAAAGCGCGTTGGTCCGGGCTCGGCGTCCACATCGAGTCTTTCTTGCGGATGGTGTCGATGACCTTGTACACACGCTTCCTGCCGGGTGCTGGGCGGGTCCACATGAACTTCTTTCTGGCCTTCTCGTGCACGAACCTGTCCGCGTGTTGCTTGATACAATCGGCGTCGATGATATCGACGTTATCGTTGTCGAGGACGAGATCTTCTTCGGTGACGAGGCTCCAAGCTTCGTCGGGGATGGACGCGCATGGCTTGCTCTTCCAACCCCTGTACCACCATTCGACCCTGACCGTTCCGTCGGGGAAGCATTCGAGGACCCTGGCGAGTTCGCACTTGTCGGAAGGACCTTCGGTCACGACCCAAACGAAATCTCCCTCGTGGAAAGGGGTGTCGGAGTCGGAGTCGGAGTCGGAGTCGGAGTCGGAGTCCTCGGGACTCACGAGACGAGGGAGTCTGTCGTCGCCGCCCCTGTCGCTGTCGCTGTCACTGGATAGGCGCCAGTCGATGAAGATCTGAACCCTCTCGTAGCATGAGGTGGGCACGTTGGGGTCGAGTCCTTTCGTTTCAGCGTAAGTGTCCCACCTTACGCGAAGGGGGCCGAACTTGACCAGCATATCGTTCAGGAACTCGGCCACCTCTTCACTGGTGTAGGTTTGGACGCTGAGCATGATAGCCTGCACGGTCGCGAGTACGTAGCTGGGGTACTTCAGGTTGGTCTTCTTCTTGTTGATGATCCGCATGAGCTTGTCGAACTTTGCGGTAAGTTCTTGGCTCTCGATGGGCATGTTGCGCAGGGATTCGCACAACTCCTTGTTCTTGATCGGGGTCAGCTTTCTGCCGTAGAGCACCCTTCCGTGGTGGAAATTGGCAAGGAGGGTAAGGGTCCAGCTGTACGACAAAAGGCGCGCGTCGCCCTTGGCCCCGACGACGTGCTTGACGTGCGACAGGGTGTCCTTGTACTGCTCCGAGAGCGTTTGGGCCAACATGCACATGGGTGCGGTCTGCGTCACTCGGACGAATTCGCCGTGAGACATGGAGAAGGCGTGGTTCACGCGTTTGCAGATAACCTCCTCCTGAATCGGGGTCAGGTCACTGTAGACGGTGACGAAGATTTTGGTGTTGTCGAACTGCCTTTTGTCCTGTTCGCACAGTTCGCTGTACTTTCGTAAATCATTCGTCCTCGGTGCGATAACTTTCAGGTCGTCGCGCATGAACAATTTGATCGCGCGAACGCGGTGTCCGCCGTTGATTATCAGGTAAGTCTCGCCTTTGTTCGAGCATATCACTTCCCCGATATCGACGCCTTCGAACAGGGACATGATTATCTCCACGCTGTCCGTGTGTTTGTAGGTATGGTCCTCGCGTAAGATCGGATGCGGGCAGAACTTGTCCGTCATGGACATGAACCGTGCGATCTTGTAGTCACCCTTTCTTGGTGTGGGATACATCTTGAGTTTTCTTGTCGATCCCCCAGATTTCGGTCGTCTTAGGCTTTGTTTTTTTTTCTTCCGATACAAGGTTAAAGAAAAAAAGTCACGTAAGAGGTAGTATGGACATTTCACAAATCCCGAAAGATATATTGCGCGTTCTTCAGGACCGAGAACTCTCGGTACCTCAAAAGATGGTAGCGTTCAACATGTTGATGCCCAATCTTGGTGTCGACGAAAAACATAAGCAGGCGTACGTGGACAACATCGAGGTTGGGGAAACGATTAAGCGTCTCGTGGACGAAGGAAAAATCACACTGGATGGTTTCGATAAAAATTTTAAATTAAAAATCAATTCCTATTTTTGACATACTCCTGAAATTCATCCACGTTAAGAATACCGTCTCCGTCGACGTCGTACCCCATCAATTCGGTCTTCAAATCACCGTCAGGAATTTCATCCGCCGTAATTTTTCCGTCTGCATTCAGGTCGAATTTCTTCATCAAGAGGTTCGAAGTGAGTTTGATAATTTCCGGGTCTTTGCTCGGGTCGACGACTTCGGTCTTAAATTTGGCCACCGCGGCGACTCGATTCTCCTCCTGTGAAGAAGTATCCGAGGCGGATGATGTGGATGACGTGGGTGTGGACTCCGCGGTGGCGTCCGCGGCGGCGGAGTCGTTGCCACGATCAGTGTCTAGCTTTTCCTGTTCATCACCCCCACCACCCGAGAAGGATGATACGATACCGGATATCACCACGAGGACGACGATTCCGATGAGTATTCTGTACTTGAGTTCCATCGTTGTTATTAGCAAATACTTTTTTTATCACACTAAATTAGAATGGTCTCACTCGACGATATACCGAAAAAGACTCAGTACATCATACTCGATTCGAGTTTCGTTCAAGGGACCAACAGCGAGTTCGCCCTGGACCTGGCGCTCGAGTCGAACACGCACGTGGAAGATATGGGCCGAGTGCTCGGGATCAAAATGGTGGATTTCTACATCACCCAGATAGGCTCGAACGACGCGAGTGGGGGTAACGACATCGCGAAATATGTCGACATCGTATGCCCAGAAGTCCCGAAAGTCGCGCAGCTCCTTGACGAACGCCATGGGCAGGTTTTCGCTAGGGTACCTCTGGAGCGTCACTTCTCGGGGAGTGGTGGTTTCGTTTTACGCGATAAGCAGTGGAAAAGCTTCCACAGACAAACCAATTGGTTCAACCCGATATCGATTAAAAAGCTAAACTTCAAAATCTACGAGTCTCAGGATGACGGCGATTACTCACTTCTCAAAAGCGATGTGAAGTGGTACATGGTTTTGGAAATCACGACGGTCAACGTGAAGGAGAAACCGAAGGACCGAGAGCTCCAAATCCTACAGGCGCTCGAGAAGTTACTCAAGAAGATTGATACGCTCAACTCACAGGTGGCTAAACTCCCCGATAAGAAAGAAGAGGACGACAAACCGAAAAAGTATTCGTTCGGTTTGTTCGTCGCGCTCCTTATCGCGTTGTTGGGTACGTTCCTATGGACTGTGAACCGAAAGCCGAGTGTTTAAACTTCTTCGTCGAAGGCATCGTCGCCGTACAGGTCCTCGAGCGTCTCGAGTATTTCTTGTAAATTAGTCAGCGACGATTGCGTCGATCTGAGGCTCCACGCGGTGAGCATCTGTATCTTCTTCTGCGCGCGCTTGTACTCGGAGATCTGTGCGCGAACTTGTTCCATTCTGACAGTCTCAACGACCTTGTATTTATGTTTGTGGCATCGCTTCTTACCACCCCCGCTGCCACTGGGTGAGTGAATTTGAGTACACGTGATCGTCAACATCTTATTCATGACACATCCCTATTCCTTAAGCGGAAGTCTCCACCTTCTTCTTCGTGGTCTTCTTAGCGGGAGTATTGGCGGTGGTAGACTTGACGGCGGCGGCGGGACCGACCGGGCCTCGGTCACCCTTCTCACCCTTCTCGCCTCGTTCACCCTTCTCGCCACGGGGACCGACACCGCCACCACCGGCGGCTGGGGTGTGGTCAACAATCTTGACGAGAAGATCGAAAAGGCGTTTCTTATCGACGCGTGGGTTGGCGGCTTCCTGGATAATTTCTTCGCGCAGGGTCGTCATCGTGTATATATTAAAAACAAGATTTGTTTTTAAGTCAATGCTCATCGTCGGACCCCCGCTCAACACCGGGATAGGGCAACACGCGAACAAATACGCGAAACTCTTCGGGAAGAGGTATTACCTGATCGGTGAAAAGCTCCCCCCGTCAGACCATGGTCTCGTGTTCATGCTCCCCGTGTCCTGGCACATTGAACACCTGGAGTACATGAGGACCCGCGTCAAGAACCTCGCCTGCATGACCGTGTGTGAGACCGAAACCGTGCACGAAGATTACGGTCTCCTGTGTAAAGAGTTTGAGAGGATCGCCGTTCCTAGCGCGTTCTGTAAACGCGTGCTCTCCAATCAGTTTCCCAGCACCGAATTTTACGTCATACACGCCCACGTCCCCCTGCCGCCCGAGAAACCCTACGTCTTTTACCATATCGGGAACATCATGGACCCTCGAAAAAACTTTCGGGAAATCATACGGGCGTTCGTACGCCTGAACGAACCCACCACGCGCCTGGTCGTTAAGGCGACGTGTAGGACCGACGTGGATATCCAGATCCCGGGGGTCACGGTCATCAACGGTCTTCTCCCTGAAGACAAGCTGAACGAGATCCACGATACGTCGGATTGTTACGTGAGTTTTTCACATTCGGAGGGTGTAGGTATGGGTGCGGTCGAGGCGGCGATCCGGGACAAACCGGTCATCGTAGCGTCGTACGGGGGTGCGCCCGAATATATTAAGACACCGTATACGATCGAGTGTGAACTCGAAAAGCTGGAGAAAGACGATTTCCTCTTCCAAAAGGGTATGGAATGGGGTAAACCGAACTTCGATCAGCTTTTAGAGTACATGAGGGATGCGTACGCGAAGCGGCTACGGTACATGGACCACGCGCACACGAAACAGCTCGTAGGGGCGGAGAACGTCTCACATGAATTCGTCCTGAATGTAATTGGTGCCGAGGGTGATGAGGCCGACGATGATCGTCCCTGACATCAACATCTCCTTCTGGCGTATCACGGAGAGGGTGAGGTCGTCGACGACCTTCACCCCCACGGGGTTCTTGAAAAGGATTGGGACGAGTGTCGCGATCGTGATGTAAAGTGCCATAGATATTATTACGGGCCTAAGGTTCTCTTGGTCTAACATGTTATAGTACCCACTTATTTTTTTCTACGAACGGTGCGACGTGCCTCTGGAGTCTTATCGAGTAGGATGACGCGTCGCGAATCCTTTTTATCCTGGAAGAGTTTGTACGACGCTTTACATTTCCACATGGCGTCGGCCAGTTTATAACACTTATCGTTAGGTACGAGTAAACGATACATCGCAGTCGCGCCTTCGAGACATTTCTCCCAAACTTCGTCGCGCACCACCTTCATCGACGCGTGCAGAAGTCCAAGCCTTCCCTCGTCTTAGGCTTCCCCTCCGATCTCTGCGAGGTAGACGTCCACCTGGCCGACGAACTCGGGGCACGTCTCGGTGGTTTTCTTTGTGACCATATCTTGGACGTTGACGATGTGCTCCGTGAACTTTCGAACATGTATGCCCGTGGCGTTATGGATCTGCGATTCGCTCGCGATATCTTTGAGCGCGTAGAGGTAGGCCGCGGCGTAGTT
>Ga0233438_10002125_pt1 | contig 20428 bp, 13 predicted proteins | sample SI_123_September_FD_182720 | JGI IMG/M metagenome (GOLD analysis project Ga0233438, IMG submission 182720) | Seawater microbial communities from Saanich Inlet, British Columbia, Canada - SI_123_September2016_10_MG | ecosystem: Environmental > Aquatic > Marine > Inlet | place: Canada: British...
ATAAGGTAATCGGTTTGTTTGGGTAATGGTTTTTTCTGAGCATCTACCAATTCTATTCCTAAGAAAAATCCTTGGCCTCTTACATCACCAATAATAGGAAAATCTTTGGCTAGATTGAAAAGCTGTTGTTTTAAATAAGCACCTACCTTTAAAGCATTTTCTTGTAATTTTTCTTTTTTTACGGTTTGCAATACTGCAGTTCCTATAGCACAAGAAACAGGGTTGCCTCCAAAGGTGTTAAAAAACTCCATACCGTTTGCAAAACTATTAGCTACTGCTTCTGTGCAAACCACAGCTGCCATAGGATGTCCGTTTCCTATGGGTTTTCCAATGGTTATAATATCTGGAATTACGTTGTGTAATTGAAAGCCCCAAAAAGCTTCTCCAAGTCTTCCACACCCCACCTGAACTTCATCAGAAATACATACCCCACCTGCTTTTCTAATAGCTGTATAAGCCATGGATAAAAACCCTTCAGGCAATTCTATTTGGCCACCACAAGAAATAATAGGTTCTACAATTAATGCGCTTACACCATCTCCTCTTTTATGAATCCTATCAATACATTTTTGTACTTCTTCTGCATAATGAAGACTTGCGTTTTCACCGCTGTATTTTCCTCTAAAAGTATCTGGTAATGGAAAAATATGGGTGTGTGCTGGAGCGCCTTTACCACCTTTTCCATCAAATTTATAAGAAGAAATGGCTACACAGGTATTGGTGTTTCCATGATAACCAACTTCTGAAGCAATAACATCTTGTTTACCTGTTACTGTTTTTGCCATTCTAATAGCTAATTCATTAGCTTCACTTCCAGAATTTACAAAATGTATAACACTTAGTTCAGGTGGTAAGGTGTCTAAAATTTCTTGCGTAATCAAGTTGATGTTTTTATGAAGATACCGAGAATTTGTATTCAAAATAGCTACCTGCTGTTGAGCCGCTTTAACTACTGTAGGATGCTCATGTCCAACATGAGCAACATTGTTTACGGTGTCTAAGTACTTTCTACCTAATTGATCTAAAAGAAATACACCTTCTCCTCGAACCATTTTTATGGGTTCTTTATAGTGTAAACTCAATCCTTTTCCAAGATGTTTTTTTCTGTAAGTAATTAATTCTTCGTTTGAAGCACTCTTTTTTGAACAAAGATTTTTAATGCGAAACAATGTGTTTGGATCTATACAAATACTTTTCCAAATAGCTTTTTGATTTGCATAGGCTACTCCAGGAAAATCAGTTGTATAGTCTAATAAAGAAAGCATTATTTGAAAATGCAAATGAGGTGCCCAATTACCATTGACGGTTTGATTACCTAACTCACCAATCTTATGTCCTTTTTTTATGAGATCTCCTTTTTGATAGTGTAAAATACCTTTCGGATCTAAATGACCATATAACGTGAAGAATTCTAGTTCATTTTCTAAGTGTTTTAAAACAACCAACCCACCATATTCTTTATTTCCGTGATCATTTACAGCGATTACTATTTCTCCATTAAATAGAGCATGTATTGGAGTTTTTGTAGGTAGCCAGAAATCGATTCCTAAATGAATAGTTCTACTTTCTGGGCCATAATTTCCTATTTTATCATACGTATTTGAGGTGTACAAGGGTCTTGGTTCTAGATATCCACCTGAGATAATCTTTGTTGGATGCTCTTTTTGAAGTTGGTCTAGTTTATATTGAAAAAAGTCAATATTGTTAAAATCAGCTTGATGGCCAATCCAAGAACTAGATACACTTAGATCTAATAGTTCTATATCCTTTTTATGAATAGATGGGAATAATTCTGTTAAAGAACATTGAGTAGTTGCAGCCCATTTTTTAAATTGTTTTTCATTTGGGTGTGCAGAAAAACCACATGTATCTCTAAAAGAATAATATGCAAAATCTGGGCTAATAAGTACCCATTTATGTAAAACTTCCCATGCTGGCTTTTCACTAATTAGCAAATACCTATTGTTGGGTTCTTTATCTTTGTTAATGGCAGATTTAGTTACAGAGATTACCAATCTCATTGCAATACAAGCAAACAAATGACTGATTTCTTTTTCTTGTAAAGTAAAAGTACTGTGGTATCCTTTTATTAGTTCTAGCGAAGCCTCTAATGGATCATTATGATGCATGATAGCATAAGAACAAGCAATAGCTAAATCATTAATTGTTTGTGTATGAATTGCATCACCATAATCAATGGCGCCAATAACTTTAGGGTCTTTTATATCTTCAGATACTACTATGTTATTATCATTTACATCATTATGTACAATACTTTTTCTAAGTGATTGATAGCTTTTAAATTGCTCTCTAAATAGAGACTGAAAATAGCTGATGACTTTTTTTTCTTTGGCGCTAAAAAGGTGTAAGAAATTAGAGGTCCATAAAGATTGAGCAATATCCCACTCAAAATTTCTGTAAGCTTCCGTGTGTTTAAAAAAACGAAGCGTTTTTGTGAGTTTTCCACATTGCTGACCCAAATTAAACCTTAAAAAGTTTGATTGAGGATTAACACTACTCCATAAACGTCCTGGAATCCAAGTTAGTAAACGAACACTTCTTGCATTTTTAGAGCTATCTATATATTCTGATGTAGCTTTTCTTTTTTTATCTAAAATTATTTTTGGGGAAACAATTGTTGCTTTGTCCTCTAGAAATTGTAACAGTTTTTCTTGAAAATCGGTGTACTTTTTACTTTGATTAGGTCTAGATATTTTTAAAATATAACAATCTTTTGAATCGATTGATATTTTAAAATTAAAATCTGTTTCTCCAGGAAGTTTAAAAGCAGTACCTTTTATATGATAGAAATCAAACAAGATTTCTTCTGCTTGTTTGTTAGATATTTTTATATTGTTATAATTCATATATTCTCAAAAATAATTACTACATGATATAATTAGAAAAATTCAATAAAAGAATAAAGATAAAATAATAACTATTAAAAAAACAGGATTGTTTAATTTTGATTTATGATTATTAGAGGAAACATAGTAGATATATGTAATCGTTCTATCTTTAAAGGAGAGATTGAGGTATCTGATGGAAAAATTATTGATATTCGTCCTAGTGAACATGATGTAAAAAATTTCATTTTACCAGGTTTTATAGATGCTCATATTCACATAGAAAGTTCGATGCTGGTTCCGTCTGAATTTGCAAAAATTGCACTTATTCATGGAACAGTTGCCACAGTTTCTGATCCACATGAAATTGCCAATGTTTTAGGAGTAAAAGGTGTTCATTTTATGATTAAGAACGGAAAGAAAGTTCCCTTGAAATTTAATTTTGGTGCACCCTCTTGTGTTCCTGCTACTTCATTTGAAAGTGCTGGAGCTGAACTAGATTCTGATGAAATCAAAGAATTAATGGCAAATCCAGATATTAAGTATTTGGCAGAAATGATGAATTATCCTGGGGTATTATTTGATGATGAAGAGGTGCTAAAAAAAATACAACATGCAAAAAATAATAACAAACCTATAGATGGTCATGCACCAGGCTTAAGAGGCGATGATGTAAGCAAATATATTGCTGCAGGAATTTCTTCAGATCATGAATGTTTTACCTATGAGGAAGCTTTAGAAAAACTTCAGAAAGGAATGAAGATTCTTATTAGGGAAGGAAGTGCTGCAAAGAATTTTGAGGCTTTAATAGATTTATTACCTGAACATTATAATAATATGATGTTTTGTTCAGACGATAAACATCCAGATGATTTGCTGTTAGGACATATCAATCAATTATGTGAACGAGCAGTTGCTAAGGGAATGGATATTTTTAAAGTACTTCAAATGGCTTGTATTAATCCGGTAAACCATTATAATTTAGAGGTTGGCTTATTGCAAGTTGATGATCCTGCAGATTTTATTTTAGTAGATGATTTAGAGAAATTTAAAGTATTGGAAACTTATATAGATGGTGAGTTGGTTGCCAAAAATGGAAAAAGTTTTATAAAATCTGTTCCATTTAAAATTTTAAATAATTTTGAAACAGAAAAAAAGAAAGTAACTGATTTTGAGATACTGTCTTCTAAAAACAAAATTCGTGTTATTGAAGTTCTTGATGGTGAATTAGTAACTAATGAAATAGAGGCTAATGCTCTGGTGGTTGACGGAAAAATCATTTCAAATGTAGACAATGATATTTTGAAAATGACGGTAGTAAATCGCTATCAAAACACGAATCCATCCATTGCGTTCATTAAAAATTTTGGAATAAAACATGGGGCTATAGCGAGTTCTGTTGGTCACGATTCACATAACATTATAGCAGTTGGAACCTCTGATGAGTTTATTTGTAAAGCTGTAAATCTGTTGATACTACATAAGGGTGGTGTATGTGCAATAAATGATACAACAGAAAAAGTAGTTGCCTTACCCGTGGCTGGAATTATGAGTGATCAATCTGCAGAAGTTATTGGGAAGTCCTATGCTGAGTTAGATTCGATGGCAAAAGAAATGGGAAGTACCTTAAGTGCTCCTTTTATGTCTTTATCATTTATGTCTCTTCTTGTTATTCCTTCACTTAAATTAAGTGATCAAGGGCTTTTTGATGGAAATACATTCAAATTTACTTCCTTAGAGATTTTATAAGTGCTTTTTTAAAAATCTTTTTCTTCCAAATGCTAAATTCATATTAAAGTTTATGTTTTTTACTTTATTATAGCAAGCGATTTAATATTTTTAACATTCATTTTTTTTAATAATTATATGAATTATCCAAAGAAAGTTACTGTAGGAGATATTACTGTTCGTGATGGCTATCAGCATGAGGAAAAATTTATTCCTACCGAGTCCAAATTATGGATGCTAGAACAGCTTCTGTTGGCTGGGTTTAAAAATATTGAAGTTACCAATTTTGGAAACCCAAGAGGGATGCCTCAGTTTGCTGATGCTGAAAATTTGTTTAAAAAAATACGTACTTCAAAAAAAGTATCACATTTGTTATCAGATACTTCTCTGACAGCTATTACTATCAGAGAGAAAGCAGTAGAAAGAGCTATACAGGCAAAGCTAGAAGGTTATGGTCCTGACAGAATTTTATTAATGGTTTCTACTAGTGAATCTCATCATTTAAAAAATTCTGGTTTGTCATTAAAAGAGTATTGGAAGATGGCAGAAATTCAAATTAAAAAAGCACATGACGCGGGAATTAAAGTAAATGGTACAGTAAGCACTATATGGGGATGTCCTATTGAAGGACCTACAGATCTTAATAAAGCTATAGATTTTACAAAACGTTGGTTTGATATTGGTGCAGATGATGTAGAACATGCAGATCATGATGGTTCCGCATCGCCAGATAGAGTGTACAGATATTATTCGATGTTGCAGGAAAAGATAGGGATGACTGAGAAACAAATTGTTCATTTTCATACAACTAGAGGATGGGGATTGGCCAATGTTCTAGCTGCTCTTCAAGCTGGGATGACACACTATGAATCTACTATGGGAGGTATAGGAGGGCAGCCTGCAAATTTTGTAGACGGAGTTCCAGTAGCAGGTACAGGCTCTTATTATTACAAAGATCCAAATTTAGTGGGTTTGGTTTCTACAGAAGATTTAGTGGTTATGCTTGATGAAATGGGAATCGAGACAAATTTAGATATTGATAAAGTACTGGAAATTGGTGCTATGAATGAACGTATTGTTGGAAGACGTTTACGTTCAGAAGCTATCAAAAATGGAAGAATACCTAAATCATTAACCGGAAGGTAATTTGTAGTCTTCTTAGATTAACTTTATTATTGCACATCTAAATTTTTTTTCAATGTCTATATTACAAGACTTACAGAGTAGAAGTGGAAATATTTGTGAATTGTGTACAGCTGCTGCTAGGCTAGAAATATATGAAGTTCCACCTGTGTCAACAAAAGGTGTAGATGGAAGCTTATTGACTTGCAACAGATGTATTAGTCAAATTAAAAATATAGAACCTACTGATCCAAATCATTGGCGATGTCTTAACGATAGTATGTGGTCTGAGTTTCGAGCTGTAAAAATAATTGTTTGGAGGATGTTATCTAGGCTAAGAAAAGAGGGTTGGCCTCAAGATCTATTAGACATGCTTTATTTAGAAGATGAGGATCTTCGATTTGCCAAAGAAACTGGAGAGCATTTGGATGAAAGTGAAAAGATTATTCACAGAGATTCTAATGGAGCTATTTTAAAAGCTGGAGATAGTGTTGTTCTTATCAAAGACCTAAAAGTAAAAGGGTCTAGTATGGTAGCTAAACAAGGAACAGCAGTTCGAAGAATTTCTCTAGATCGAGATAACCCAAAGTATATTGAGGGCAAAGTAGGGCCAACACAAATTGTTATTATCACAGATTATGTGAAGAAAATGTCTGACAAAGAATAAAATTTACTTATTCACTTCTATTCATGAAACAATTCTGTAAAATATTTATAGAAATATGGTATGGTTTCAATTCCTTTTAAATAATTAAAAACACCAAAATGCTCATTTGGAGAATGGATGGCGTCACTGTCTAGACCAAAGCCCATTAGAATTGTTTTGCTATTTAGCTCATCTTCAAAAAGAGAAACTATAGGAATACTTCCACCACTTCTTTGTGGTATAGGAGTTTTTCCAAAAGTTGTCTGGTAAGCTTTACTGGCAGCTTTATAACCAATGGTATTTATAGGAGTTACATAGCCTTGACCACCATGATGAGGAGTTACTTTGACAGTAACAGCTTCTGGAGCTATACTTTCAAAATGTTTGGTGAATAACTCAGTAATTTCATGCCATTCTTGATTAGGTACTAATCGCATAGATATTTTTGCATAAGCTTTAGAAGCAATTACTGTTTTGGCACCTTCACCTGTGTATCCACCCCAAATTCCATTAACATCCAGCGTAGGGCGAATAGAGTTTCTTTCATTGGTTGCGTATCCTTCTTCTCCATATACAGCAGAAATATCTAATGCTTTTTTGTAACTATCTAAAGAAAAAGGAGCTTTTGCCATTTCATCTCTTTCTGCTTTTGATAATTCTTCTACTTTATCATAAAAACCAGGAATTGTAATATGGTTATTTTCATCATGCAATGAAGCAATCATCTTTGTTAAAATATTTATTGGATTGGCAACTGCACCACCATACAATCCAGAATGTAAATCTCTGTTAGGTCCAGTAATTTCTACTTCAACATAACTTAAACCTCTTAATCCAGTAGTTATAGAAGGAATGTCATTGGCTATCATTCCCGTATCAGAAATTAAAATGATATCGTTGGCTAATTTTTCTTTGTGTTGCTTTACAAACCATCCCAAGCTCTCAGAACCAACTTCTTCTTCACCTTCAATCATAAACTTTACATTACAAGGAAGATTTCCAGTAGCAGTCATGTATTCCATGGCTTTCACATGCATGTACATTTGACCTTTATCATCACAAGCACCTCGCGCAAAAATAGCACCTTCTGGATGAAGTTCTGTTTTTTTAATAACGGGTTCAAATGCTGGGGAATCCCATAAATCTAATGGGTCTGCAGGCTGAACATCATAATGTCCATACACCAAAACAGTTGGTAGTTTTTTATCAATAATTTTTTCTCCATAAACAATTGGATATCCAGGAGTTTCACATATCTCTACAAAATCACAACCTGCTTTTTCTAGCTTATCTTTTACGCTATCAGCGGTATTTAGAATATCTTGCTGAAATGATGGATCTGCACTTATAGAAGGGATTTTTAAGAGTTCTATGAGTTCATTGATAAAACGATTTTTGTTTGCTTCAATATAGTTTTTGATATCTAACATATTTTATTTTTATGTGCTAGTAAAAATACTAAAATTCCTCCGATTCCGCTTTGCGAATTCAGACGAATGCTTATATTTGCAATCCAAAACTTAAAATATTTTTTAGTTTTAGATTTGCAGGCGTGGTGGAATTGGTAGACACGCTAGACTTAGGATCTAGTGCCGCAAGGTGTGAGAGTTCGAGTCTCTCCGCCTGTACTAACTATAAGCCTCTTGATTTTCAAGAGGCTTATTTCATTGTGTGAGATTTATAATAATAAATTACAGCTTTTAAAAAGGAAGTCTTATACATTAATCTTTATTAACTATCACTTCATCGACACAAAATTAATTTTTAGCTTATTTTTTTAAACAATTAATTTTTAAAAAATATTTTTACTAATATAAAGTGTTGATTATAGTATTATTAAAATTCGTTCCCAACCTGAATTCTTATATTTTTATTTGAATTTGTGATGATATTTATAAAACAAAACTTAGTTTTTTATCATCAAAAAAAGCTTCTTATTTTAATTAAGAGGCTTTTTTATTAAGATCGGATTAAATAAATATTCAAAAACTAAACAAAACAACTAAAAATAATTATTAAATGATCATCCCTATGCGTCATCAAAAATTATCTTTAAACGAAAAGAATATTTTAGATGCTCTCAATAAAGAGCATTTAACTAGCATTCAAATTTTAAATAGAATAGAATCTATTTCACTTATTCTTCATGTTTATACATTATTGGATGACCTTTCATCTAAAGGCTATATTAGTAGTTATGTAAAAAAAGATGTGAAATACCATTATGCTAGTTAGTTTTTTACTAACAAATTAATTTTGAATAAAAGTATAATCAATATCTTTAATTGATATTTCATTATATTTTTGATATGTACTTTCATTGAATAAAGCTCTTAATTCTTCTATTTCTTGCTGATTAAATAACAAAACTAAATTTCCCTGTAAAGTTGGTACGGGGATGTTTTTCTTAACTCTTGTGCAGGGGTAGTTTTCATTCCAATACGCAGTATCTAATTGAAGAATATATTTTTTGAAATAAACATATTCTTCATATGTAAATTCAAAAAATATATTATTAAAAGTAAGGTGGTAGTGATTGCAATCTAAACATACTGTTAATTCTCCACTTTTAACCTTTCTTAATAATTTTATTTTTCCAGACATTAATTTAATATCACATTTGACAAATATATAAAATAGAATGATTCTAAATAAAAATTTATTAAATATTTATTTTAAAAATAAGTTACTTCTGTTATTATGTTTTTTTTGAATTTTGCTCTTCAGAAATGAGGGGCTTTTTTTATTGAATGTGAAATTTAAATTTTAACATCTAAAGCATCACGTAAAGCGTTTCCAATGATCATAAAAGCCATTACCAAACTCATAATAGCCAATCCAGGAATGATTGCTAAATATGGTTTTCCAAGAACTATGTAATTGTAATGATTTTTAATAATAGCACCCCAAGATGGAGTAGGTGGTTGGGCTCCAATTCCGAGAAAGCTTAATCCACTTTCAATCAATATCGCAGCTGCAAAATTTGCTGCAGAGATAACAATAATTGGTGCCATAATATTAGGTAGTATATGTTTAAAAATTATTCTAAGATTGGAATACCCAAGAGCTTTAGCAGCTTCAACATACTGTTGTTGTTTAGTAGTAAGTACTTGTCCTCTTACCACTCTAGCAACCTCCACCCACATAGTTAACCCAACAGCAATAAATACTTGCCAATATCCCTTACCTAAAGCCAATGTTATGGCAATTACAAGTAGCAATGTTGGAATAGACCAAGTAATATTTATTAGCCACATTACTATTGCATCTATTTTACCGCCGTAGTAACCTGCTAAAGCTCCTATGCTGATTCCTATTAGTAATGAAATGAAAACTGCAATAAACCCTATAAAAAAAGAAATTCTAGTCCCAATAATTAATCTACTTAGCAGGTCTCTTCCATATTTATCTGTACCAAAATAAAAAGTCTTTTTCTTAATATAATTTTCTGGATTGTTTACAATAGCTTTAGAACTTATCGATTTAGTTAATCCTTCGCCCAAACTTTCATATTCTAACAAATTGATTTTTTTGCGATATGATTTTATTGGTATTTCTGTATTGTTTTGAGTATGACCAAAAAATAAGTTGTTAAAAAATGACTGTGATTTGTTTTCTTCTGACGGAAGCGTTAACATCAAAACAGAAAACCCTGGCTCTTTTGAATGAATTTCCAAATGCATTTGATTTGCATTTTGACTATTGTCTGGAGCTATTAGATAACCAAACACAGCTACAAAGCCACAAAAAACAACAAACCAAAAACTAAATAAACTAGTTTTATTGTGCTTAAATTTTTTGATTGCTAGTTGTGAAAGTGATTTTGATTCTAAAGACATTACTGCAAAAATAAAAAACCTAATAGGTTATACAAACTTATCAGGTTTTATGAAATGAGATTTCAACAAGTTAATTTTTTACAATTTCTTGTTTAACACCTATTTTAAGTTGACTCAGAACATTTAGTGCTTCTGAAATATAAATGTCTTTAGATAAGTTTTTATGCCAAGCCATTCTTTTTTCTTCTAAATCTTTATTGTCTTTAAAAAGAGGCAATTCATACCTCGGAGAACTAAAAGCAAGATTAGATTTGTATTTAAAAACTGAGTTGAATTTTTTTGAAAACACTTCTTTTTCCTTAAGTTCTTTTTTGTATTGTTTGTAATTTAATGAATAAGTAGAATTTTCTTGTTCATTTTTTAGCCATTTAGCGTATTCATCAATTAGCTGAAATTTAGGATCATTGTTTATTCTTTCAATACTAGAAGTAACAACGTCTGAAAAATTTATGTAAGAATTAATAGGCTTGTACTTAGCTTGAGGGACTTTGTCCCATTTAAGAGCACCCTCTAAATCTCGTTCTCCGTAACTCATATAACTAAAGCGAGTAGGCATAGCTATATCTGAATAAACTCCCTCTACTTGAGTTGAACCTCCATTAATTCTATAAAATTTTTGAATGGTCATTTTTAGAAAACCTAGTTTTTTGTCATAGTTAGGATAAAATTTATTTATAGGTATAATATTTTGAACTGTTCCTTTTCCGTAGGTTTGATTTCCTCCTAAAATAATTGCTCTGTTATAGTCTTGCATGGCAGCTGCAAATATTTCTGATGCAGAAGCTGATAATTCATTTACTAGAACAACAAGAGAACCACTCCATTGAGTATTTTTGTCTATATCCTCTCTTACAACAGGATCTTCATTTCTATATTTCACTTGAACTACAGGACCCTTGTCTACAAATAAACCTGCTATTTTTACGGCTGTGTCTAATGAACCTCCTCCATTATTTCTTAGATCAATTAATAACCCTTCTACATTTTCATCTTTTAATCGTTCAATTTCTTTCTCCATATCTTTTGCAGAATCTCTAAAATTTCTATCATCAAAATTTATATAGAATTTAGGTAAATCAATAATACCAAACTTTTTACCGTCTTTTAATACTACAGAAGATTTAACGAAAGTCTCGTCTAATTGAACAATATCTCTAATAATTGTAATATCCTTAGTAGTACCATCTATCTTTTTTTTAACGGATAAGGTTACTTTGGTATCTTTAGGTCCCTTTATAAATTTAATGGCATCATCCAATCGCATTCCCACAATATCTATTGGGTCTTCATTCTCTTGAGCTACCTTTAAGAGGATATCTCCCTCTTCTAATTCGCCTTGTTTCCAAGCAGGTCCACCAGAAACTAATTCAACTACATGGGTGTAAATACCTTTTTTTTGAAGTCTAGCTCCAATTCCTTCAAGTTTACCAGACATATCTTGATCAAAAGTTTCTTTAATGTTTGGCGCCATGTATGTTGTGTGGGGTCCAAAAGCACTAACGACACTGTTTAAAAAGGTAGAAAACCAATCTTTATGTTCTAATTCGTCTATTCGGATATATAAATTTTCCATAGAGGTCATTACTTTTTCTCTTGCTATTTTTTCAATAGATGAAAAAGACCTTTTTTTGTAAGAGGGATCTTTTTTAATTTTTTCTTCATCTAAGTTTTCTTGTTCCTTGATTCTGTCTATAGTTTGTAATTTTAATTGTTTTCTCCAATAATTTACAAGTTCTTTCTCAGAGTTAGCATACTCCATCTTTTTGTAGTCTAAATCAATGATTTCATTTTTTTTGTAATTAAATGGTTTCTTAAGTAAAGCACCATAATATTTTTTTGCATTCTTAATTTTAGATAAAAATCTGTTATAGACTAAATTATAAAAAGCAATATCAGATTCTTTTAACTGATTGTCTATTTGGTATTTATACTTAGAAAACTCTTTGATGTCATCTTTTGTGAAATATCGTTTAGATGGGTCTAATCCATCAATAAAATTAGTAAATACATGCTTAGAAAATTCGTCATTTAAATCTTTTTGAACATAATGACCTCGAGTGAGCATATAGTTAAGTACAGAAATTAAAACCTTATCTTTTTCTGAATCTTGATCAATAGGCGAAATTTCACCTTTTAAATTTGTATGACTTAACAGGAGACATAAAGAAAAACACAGGAGAATAAATTTTGTTTTCATAAATATTTTTAGCTTTTTGAGGGCAATTATTGATAAATATATGTTTTTAAATTTAACAAATACTATACAATATTAATTAAAAAACTAATGTAATCTTCTTTAGAAAATGTTAAATTAATATTCGTGTTAAATGACTTACATTTGTGTGTAATTTATACAACTATGACAAAAAAAAGACCTTTAATTTTAGTAACAAACGATGACGGAATTACAGCTCCAGGTATTAGAGCATTAATTAAAATAATGAATGAAATTGGAGATGTAGTTGTAGTTGCTCCAGATAGGCCTCAGAGTGGAATGGGCCACGCTATTACAGTTGATAATGTATTGCATTGTAATCCAATAAACATTGATGAGGGACCTCAAATAGAATATAGTTGTTCAGGTACTCCAGCTGATTGTGTTAAAATGGCAATCAATGAGATTTTGAACACCAAACCAGATTTATGTGTTTCTGGTATTAATCATGGTTCAAATTCATCTATTAATGTTATCTATTCAGGAACTATGAGTGCTGCTGTTGAAGCAGGAATTGAAGGAGTTCCAGCTATTGGATTTTCACTATTAGATTTTAATTATAAGGCAGATTTTAAACAAGGGAAAGACTTTGTCAAAAGAATTACACAGAGTGCTTTAAAAAATGGTATTCCAGAAGCAACAGTTTTAAACGTTAATATTCCAAAATTAAAAGAAGAGCATATAAAAGGAATAAAAATTTGTAGACAAGCTAATGGATATTGGCGTGAAGATTTTGACAAACGAAAAAGTCCTTTTGGAAAGGAATATTATTGGTTGTCTGGTGAATTTGTAAACAAAGATAAAGGAGAGGACACAGACATATGGGCCTTAGAAAACGGATTTATCTCAATTGTACCAGTTCAATTTGATTTAACAGCACACCATATGATACAAAAATTAAATTCATGGGATATTTAAAAAAAGAGGTATTTGTTGGATTTTTAATTTCAATTACAGCAACTGTTTGCGGGGTTTTTTTGTATGTACAATATTTTTCTAAATATGGATTTGAAGAAACAATTCAAATGATACAAAAAGGTAATTTATATGCCCAAGTACTCTCGTTAGCTGCATTACCCAATCTATTTGTTTTTTTTGTTTTCATAAAGAAAAAACAAGACTACAGAGCTAGAGGGGTACTTATGGCTTCTATTTTAACTGCTTTAATTACCTTTGTATTAAAGTTTTTATAGCAACAAAACAATTTTATATCAATTGATGTATGGTATTTTTATATAGATATCTACTCGATTTAATTTTCATTTAAATGAAATATTATATCATAGCCGGTGAAGCATCTGGAGACTTACATGGTTCTAATCTAATGAAAGCTTTGATGAAAGAGGATGGCGAAGCAGAAATAAGGTTTTGGGGAGGAGACTTAATGAACAAAGTGGGAGGTACTCTTGTGAAACATTACAAAGAAAGGGCTTTCATGGGGTTTGTAGAAGTGTTCATGAATATTAGGAAAATCCTTGGGATGATGTCTTTCTGTAAAAAAGACATTATAAATTTTGAACCTGATGTACTTATTTTTATTGATAATTCTGGTTTCAATCTACGAATAGCTTCCTGGGCTAAAACCTTAGCATATAAAACACATTATTATATTTCTCCTCAAGTTTGGGCTTCAAGAGCCAACAGGGTTGAAAAAATTAAAAAGGTGGTAGATCATATGTATGTAATCTTACCTTTTGAAAAAGATTTTTATAAAAAATATGATTACGAAGTTACATTTGTTGGACATCCTTTAATAGATGCTGTTTCTGATATCAAACAAATAGACGAAACTATATTTAGAAAAAAATACAACCTGTCAAAGAAGCCAATAATTGCCTTGTTACCTGGTAGTAGAAAACAAGAAATTTCTAAAATGTTATCTGTTATGTTGTCATTAGTTGATGATTTTCAACAATATGAATTTGTAATAGCTGGCGCTCCAAGCCAGAGTTTAGATTTTTATAAAAAAATAATTGGATCTAAAAATGTAGCCTTTGTAGACAATAAAACCTACGACTTATTAAGTGTTTCATATGCGGCATTGGTTACCTCTGGGACCGCAACTTTAGAAACTGCTTTATTTAAAGTTCCTCAAGTTGTTTGTTATAAAGGAAGTATCATATCTTATCAAATAGCAAAAAGAATTATAACGCTTCGCTTTATTTCGCTGGTAAACTTAATTATGGATAAAGAGGTAGTTAAAGAACTAATTCAAAAAGATTTTACAAAAAAGAATTTGACCAAAGAATTATCAATGATTCTCGATGATACTTATAGATCTAAAATTTTTGAGAATTATTATCAATTAGAACAAAAATTAGGAGGAAAAGGTGCTTCTAAAAATACTGCAACTTCTATTATATCAAAATTAAATTAGTAATTTTTTTTTAGTAACTTTAGGTTGCTATGAAAAAGTTACTTGGATATCTTCCTTTTCACTTTTTACTATTTCTTATTGCAGGTATTTGTTGTCAGTTTTACACTGATTATTGGAATTATGGAATAGTAATTTCTTCATGCATACTTATTTTTTTATCTCTTACAGCTTATTTGCAGAGAAAAACACTGTTTTTTGTTTTCATCACATGGATCACTTTTTTTTTAACAGGAATGATTCTTGTGTATGAGAATGATACAACAAATCACACTAATTATTTTCAAAAACATGTAAAAAATACCTCAAAGGCAATCTTAGCAATAGAGAAGGTTCTTAAACCAGGGAATTACCATCATAAATACGTGGCTGGTGTTATTCAAGTAGATGGCAAGAAAACTATTGGTCATGTTCTTCTTAACATAGAAAAAGATAGTACGCGATTACTTTTTAATACCGGTGATCTTCTGTTTTTAAAAAATAAATTTGAAGATATTAAAACATCATTAAATCCACACCAATTTAATTATAAGCATTATTTAAAAAAACAAGGAATTAATCAGCAAGTCTATGCTACTCATCAGGAGATTTTGTTATTAGATGAAAGCAAGTTTTCATTGTTAAGATTCATTGATGCTTTTCGTGTCAACATTCAAAAATCGTTACGTAGATATCATTTCACAGAAGATGAATTAGCAGTAATGAACGCATTATTATTGGGTCAACGACAAGAAATTTCTAAAGAACTCTCAGATAACTATTCAAAAGCTGGTGCTATTCACATTTTGGCTGTATCTGGCTTACATGTTGGGATTATATTATTAATACTCTCTTTTGTATTAAAACCCCTAGAGAGAGTTAACAAGGGTATATTAATTAAATTAGTTTTGGTGATTTTATTTTTATGGTTTTTTGCTTTACTAGCAGGGTTATCTGCATCTGTAATTAGAGCTGTAACCATGTTTTCAGCAATAGCTATAGGCCAATTTTTCAACAAAAGAAATGCTATAGAACATTCCTTGATTTTTTCTATGTTTATCATATTGTTGTGGAACCCTTTATTTTTATTCGATGTTGGCTTTCAATTAAGTTATACCGCTGTTTTTGGAATTATTTGGGTTCAACCAGTCTTATCTCAATTATGGAAACCAACTTTTTTTATAGTAGATAAAGGATGGCAATTAATTACTGTTTCTGTTGCCGCACAACTGGGTGTTTTACCAATAAGTCTTTTTTATTTCCATCAATTCCCAGGATTATTTTTTATTTCTAATCTAATCATTATTCCTTTTTTAGGAGTCATCTTAGGGCTAGGGTTAGTAGTCTTAGTACTTTCATATGTGTCTATATTACCTCTATTTTTAGAGGGTTTTTATGGAGATATCATTTCAATCCTTAATAAGGTTGTTGCTTTTGTGGCTAGGCAAGAAAATTTTTTATTTTCAGAGATTTCATTTTCATCAGTAAAAATGATTTTTTCCTACTTACTTATCTTCTCAGGATTTCAGCTATTTTTAAAATTGAATGCAAAACGTTGTTTTCTGTTTCTTGGCTCTATACTAGCTTTTCAGTGTGTCTTTATCGTTGAGAAATACACTAAAGCTCAAAAGAGTGAACTTATTGTATTTCATAAAAGTAAAAATACAATTATTGGGAAAAGAAAAGGGAGTAGTTTTGAGGTATATCATTCTATGGATTCTTTACTAATTAGTTCTCAGAAATTATTGATAAACTACAAAGTTGGAGAGAATATTTCTAGCCAGAACTATCTTAAATTGTCGAACTTAATGTATTACAAAAAAAAAGTTGTTTTAATTATAGATAAAGATGGGTTGTATAATATTAAAGAGTTAAATAGCCCAATAGTAGTTTTAAGACAATCTCCAAAAATTAATTTACAAAGACTAGTAAAAAAACTCAAGCCAGCAATTATAATAGCTGATGGTTCAAATTATAAAAGTTATATTGAAAATTGGAAGACTACTTGTAAAAATTTAAAGATACCTTTTTGGACTACTTATAATCAGGGAGCTTATATTTTAAACTAAAAAAAATATTAACTGTATTAGGTATTTTTTATAAATTACTCTTAAACGTTTTTATATACTCTTTCCACGTGTCTGTTTTGTATTTTTCACTACCAAAATAAGTGATGACTTGTTCCATAATATCAGGAGTTAGATAACCTGGAACCCTGTCTAATAATTCTAGATTTTCATTCATAAAAACAGTGGTTGGATAGCTTAACTTTCCATTCAGTAAACTTGCAGTAAATTCATGGTATCCGTTTCTTCCAGAAGGTTTAAATTTAAAGGTGTAATCTTTATAAACTAGGTCTTCCCTTTGTTCACCATCTAACTTTACAGGATAAAAATTTTCATTGATGTAGGAAGTGATTATTTTATTGCTGTAGGTAATTCTATCCATTTTTTTACAATAACCACACCAATCAGTATACACATCAATTAACATGGGTTTTGGGTTTTCTTTTGTTAATTTGACAGCTTCTTCGAAAGATATCCAGTTTACTTTTTGAGCAGACAGTTTGCTAGCTAAAAAAAACAAAACAAAGATGATAACTATTTTTTTCATGATTATTAAATAATAACAGAATAGAGTAACAAATTTACATAAAAAAAGAAAGCATCGATAACGATGCTTTCTCTATGTTTTATAAATTTTTGTTAACGAACCCCATGCATTAGTTTTTTTAGTAACGGATGTAGCGCAAAGGACACCAGACCCAAACCAATTGGAACTATTGTAAATATTAAGAAGAAATAAGAAAGACCGCTTTCCTGAGATATTTTTTCAATATCACCTCCAATATAATGGGCTAATTTATTTCCTATAGCAATAGCTAAGTAGTATACTCCAAACATGAATGCAACCATTCTGGCAGGAACTAATTTACTTAAGTAGGATAGTCCCATGGGAGACAAACATAATTCACCTAACGTATGAAATAAATAGGCTAGTACCAACCAAATCATACTCAGTTTGGCAGTTTTTGCTCCTAACGGAATATCTTTTGTTGCAAATGCCAATAAGCCAAAACCAATAGCCATAATAATTAAACCAAGTCCGTATTTTACTGACGCTGGAGGATTGTATTTACTATCCCACCATTTGGTAAATAGCGGAGCAAAGATGATAATGAACAAAGAATTTAAAATGGCAAACCAAGTAATAGGAACTTCTGTTTCTGTAGCTTGAAATTCTATATACAATTTGTAAATGATGATAGACCAAACAATTAAGAAGCTAATTCCTAAAATAATGTTCGATAAACTAATTTTATTAAAAGTTTTATTAAACAACTTTACAAGTACATATGTTATAACTAACATAGGAACTACAGTTACAATCAAATCAATAATTTTAAATATACTCCCTGCGGTTCCCTCTAAAATTCTATCTGTAAAATCTCTTGTGTAAATTGGTAAAGAACCAGCTGCTTGTTCAAAAGCAGCCCAAAAGAAAATGGTAAACAAACAAAAAATAGTAAAAGCTATCATCCTATCACGTTCTATTTTTGTGTATCTAGGAATTCTTACAATTAATAAGATAATAAAAGTGATTGCTGCAATAAGAGCAAAAAATAACGAGTCAGACATTCCTGCTATTGAGAAATTTAGTGCCTGAATATTGCCTATTTTACTTAAGGGATCATTTATGATAAAAATTAAAGCAGAAATAATAAAAATAAGTACCAATGAATAATCAAGAATTGAAAATGTATTTAATTTTTCAGTTTTATTTTCAGTTCTTGTATCAACTAAATTATTTTCAGTTTTTTTTGGTTTATCACCAAGGCTCCCAAAAATAGATTGCGCATAATAAAATTGTAACATTCCCAACAACATAAAGATTCCTGCTAAACCAAAACCATAGCTCCATCCTATTTTTTCTCCTACCCATCCACATAGCATAATTCCAATAAAAGCACCAGCATTAACACCCATGTAATAAATATTATAGGCACCATCTTTCTTGTCATCTTTTCCAGTATACATTTTTGAAATAATAGAGGTCATATTTGGTTTAAAAAAACCATTACCAACAATTAGTAAAGCAATTCCTATGTACAAAAAAGTAGGAGTTTCAACAGCCATGGAAGCATGTCCTAGCGTCATTAATAGTGCGCCAATAACAACAGCCATTCTATAGCCTATTTTATTGTCTGCAAGCCAACCTCCAACAATAGGGGTTAAGTACACAAACAAAGCGTAGGTTCCTAATAGGGAAAGGGCAGTGGATGTATCCCATCCCCAGCCTGGATTATTCCCTGAGATAGCTCCTGTTAAAAATATTACTAAAATGGCACGCATTCCATAATAAGAAAAACGCTCCCACATTTCAGTAAAAAACAAAACAAAAAGCCCCGAAGGGTGCCCAAGAACTTTGTCTTTAAACATGTTTTCAATATCTGTTGTCATAATTTTTGATATAATTAATGATGAACTTTATCTAATTATTACTAGCTCAATTCTAATTCTTCTGCACCATGAGTTAATCTTTTGAGAGGTTTTAATATGGCAATGATTAACAGACCAAAAATGGTACAAAAAACAGCAATTCCTGTAAATACTTCAAATTCTCCAGCGTTTTTTGATAATTCACCAACTAGCCCTGCTACTTTGTTTCCTAATCCTGTTGCAGCAAAGTAAGCTCCCATCATAAAAGAAGCATATTTTAATGGTGCTAACTTCGTTATGAAAGATAATGCAACTGGTGAAGCACATAATTCGCCTATAGTATGAAATAAGTATGCCAATACTAACCAAATCATAGCTGATTTTTCAACAATTTTATCACCATCCATTACAACTTCTGTACTTGCTTTACTCATAAAGAAAAAACCAAAAGCCATAATAATCACTCCAATAGCCATTTTAAATAAAGATGAAGATTCTTTTCCTTTTTTGGCCCATTTATACCAAAAACTACCAATGGCAGTTCCAAGAACTATGATAAAAAAAGCATTAATTGATTGAAATACTGCTGCTGGAACTTCATTCCCAATGAGAGGTAATGAAAAAGACAACATTCTGTCGGTTTTTTGTTCTGTATACAAGCTCATTAAGCCACCAGCTTGCTCAAAGGCACCCCAAAAAACAATAATAATTAAAAAAGATAAAAACATAACTAGCATTCTATCTTTTTCCTTTTTATTTAAAGGTTTTTTCATTACTTCTTTGTTTAAAGAATCTTTAGCACCAAGAAAATCACCAACACCTGTTAGGTATTTTAAACCATAAAAGTACATAACCTGACCTAAAGCCATTCCAATACCAGCCAATCCAAAACCATAATGCCAGCCCCATTTAGCAGCAACAATTCCAACGATTAAAGCTCCCAAAAAAGCTCCTAAATTAATACCAATATAGAATACGTAAAAACCGATATCTCTTCTGTCATCACCTTCTTTGTACAAACCACCTACCATGGTAGATATATTTGGTTTTAACATTCCTACACCTAAAACAATTAAAATTAATCCAGTAAAAAAGGCCCATTGAGCATTAACTGCAAGAATTCCATGACCAAGACAAAGTAAAAGTCCTCCAATCATTACTGCTTTTTTCTGACCAATAAATTTATCAGCTATCCATCCTCCAGGAATAGAAGTTAAATAAACAAACATAGTATAGGTTC
>Ga0233438_10002126_pt1 | contig 20411 bp, 17 predicted proteins | sample SI_123_September_FD_182720 | JGI IMG/M metagenome (GOLD analysis project Ga0233438, IMG submission 182720) | Seawater microbial communities from Saanich Inlet, British Columbia, Canada - SI_123_September2016_10_MG | ecosystem: Environmental > Aquatic > Marine > Inlet | place: Canada: British...
CTCTTGGCTCCACTTTTTATTCCCAAGAATAATTTTTTATCCTTGGGGATATTTTTTCATTAAATTAATTGAAAATTCGGTAAATGATACAACATCTTAAAAATCTAATATTAAATAAAATTATACAAGTCGTATCTCGAATGACTTTTAATTCGATAAAATTCCACTAAATTTGTAAGAATAAACATAATGGATATAAAGACAATTGTGTTTATCCATTCGTTGGGTGTAATTAAAAAATGATTGAAGTAACAGCAGCTATAATAGAAAAAGATGATAAGTTCTTGATTGCACGCAGAGCAAAAGGGAAACACCTAGCTGGTTATTGGGAGTTTCCTGGGGGCAAGATTGAAGCGGACGAGACAGCAGAGGCTTGTTTATATAGAGAGCTTAATGAGGAATTTCAAATAAATGTTTCTGTTAACAATTTCGTGGGTGAATCAGTATATGAATACCCAAATAAAAAAATAATTTTGAAGGCATTCACATGCAAAATAATCAGCGGAGAAATACAGCTTACTGATCACGATAAAATCGAATGGATTACAATTGATGAAATTAAACAATATAACTTAGCACCCGCTGACATGCCATTAATCGCATTATATGATAAAGCAAGAAACAATAGATAGGATTTTAAAATTCAGAAATGATCGTGATTGGGGGCAATTTCACACCATAAAAGATCTTTGTCTTGGATTAAACATTGAAGTATCTGAATTACAAGAAATTTTTCTTTGGAAAGATGATAAAGAGTTAAAAAAAACTATAAATACTAAAAAAGAATCAATTGGAGATGAGCTCGCTGACATTTTCATTTTTCTAGCCTATTTAAGTAATGACTTAAATATTGACTTAAATGAAGCGATTAATAGAAAAATTGATGAAAATGGAAATAAATACCCTATTGCCGAATCAAGAGGCAGTAATAAAAAATACAACGAACTATGATTAGAGAAAACCTAGCAAGTTTTTTTAAAAACTGGCAAATTGACAAAGCCAGGGCCACAGAAGTTTTAAGTGAGAATAAGAAATATAATTCTGAATTAAAATCAGGCAAAATACCTGGCAAGACCCATCCAGCAGATAAAAAAACTTACTCTCTTTATAATCTAAATAGTGCTTCTATTATAAGTAAAGAGCTTCCTACTCTATTTCATACAAAAGCAGGTCTCCCAAAAAGCAAATACAAAATACAAGGTTCTATCGGGCAAGGAAATCCTGCTGAAATACCTTGGATTTGTGTCTTTGATTTAGACATTACTAAGTCTGCCCAAGATGGTTTTTACATAGTTTACTTATTCACGTCAGATATGTCAGGAGTTTACCTAAGTCTAAATCAAGGTTGGACACAATATGAAAGAGAATATGGCACAAAAGAAGGGCGAATTGAGATTAAAAAGAATGCTACCGTCTCTAAAAAATTACTTAAGAGTGATCAAGGGTTTTCATATTCGCCAATTGATTTAAAGGCCACTAAATCCCTTGGTAAAGGATACGAGTTAGGTAACATTTGTAGCGTATACTATGACGCTAATGAAATTCCCCCTGAAGAAGACCTAATAAATGATATTCGGAATCTTATTGGTGTATATAGAGAACTTAAAGGACGTGTAGGGTCTGATATCATTGATATTAAAGGTCAATTAGATGAAGATTCTTTCCAAATTGAAATTCAAAAAGGAAAAAGAAAAGAACTTCAATCTGGAGTAATTCAGAAAAAAGAAAAAAAACAAGGTTCTTCCTCTACTTCTTGGGCTAGAGATTCTAATATGGCATTTACTGCATTGGATAATGCTAATTTCCAATGTGAGAATGATCCAACTCATAAAACATTTATATCTGCTAGGACAGGTAAACAATTTGTTGAAGCACATCATTTAGTACCAATGGAATATCAGGGAGATTTTGCTGTAAGTATTGACGTGCCTGAAAATATAATTAGCCTGTGTCCTAATTGTCACAGAGCTTTTCATAATTCAGAAGCATCAATCCAAGAAGGTTTGATAGCTAAATTCTTCGCTCTACGTTCTTCTAGTTTGGAAGAAAGAGGTATTTATATCAGCTTAGATAAATTATTAGAATATTATAAAACTACACCCAACAATGTATAAAAGGCATTAAAACGCCTCTTACACTAACCGTTGGATTCAAAATAATTCTAAATCTTTCCAAAAATAGTTCGACTTCACTCCTATGGGCTCCACTATTAAGCCTTGTATCCATTATGATACAAGGCTTCTGTTTTTTAGGTGACAATAAAACAACATATTTAAACATTTCATTTTATATCAATTTCACTCAAAAAATTGACTAGATTATTGGATTTGACTTTACCAAAAGTTTAAAAAATTCTCTCTAAAATAGTTCGATTTTATTCCCCTCTGCTCCACGGCATTATTCCCTAAAATAAATTTTATTTTAGGGAATATTTTTTGTTTAGATTTATAATTAATAAAAATTATAATAAGTAATAGGATATCTTAAAAATCAATGAAAAAGTAGGAAAAATTCCAAAAATAAGCCTTGAAGAATTTGAATTGGAAAATACATTTTAATTAAAACTTAGCCTTAGATTTATTTAGAAAATAATAAGTAATAAAACCACAAAATAGAAATAGAAATCCAGTCAAAGCACTAATTGGCCTATTAATTATTATATAATAAATTACCCAAAAATTAAAAAAACAATATAATAAAGGTATTATTGGATACAGTGGAACTTTCCAAGGTCTTACTACGTTAGGTTCTTTAACTCGTAAAATTATTACACTAGCTGCAGTTAAAGTTGAAAAAATACTTAACAAAAACCCCATACTAGTTATAATAAAATCAAAACTGCTGGTTGTCAAAATTAGTACTGAAATTACGGTTTGAATTAAAATAGCTAATCTTGGAGGATTGTTTCCATGTTCGTTTTTTCCAAAATTAAAAATTTTATAATCTTGATTAACTCTTTTAAGAACTCTAGGACCAACAATAGTCATAGCACTTACAGAAGAAATTAGAAAGAATGCTATTGCAGCACTTATTAATAAACCAGCTTTTGAACCAAATAAATTTTTAGCAGCAATAAAACCTATTTCTTCTTTTCCAGCCATTTCTATAGCTGGTGAAGATTCTAAAAAAATATAATTAAGACATAAGTACAAAATAGTTACTACAATGGTACCAAAAACAGTAGATCTCAAAACATTCTTTTTTGGATTTTTTATGTCATCTATAATATAAGTTGTAGCATTCCAACCAGAATATGCATAGGATACAAATATTGAACCAATCCAAAATCCTGGGCTTAAAATTTGATCTATTAAATCCCCTGTTATTAAGTTTGTTTTTTGGGTTGAAAAGTCATTATCTAAAATCATCCAAAAACCTCCGACAATAAACAAAATAATTAAAGCTATTTTACCAATTGTAAAATAGATCTGGAATTGAGTTCCAACAGAAGTATTTATTGATTGTAATATACTAATCAAAATAATTAAAGTAGCTCCAATTAAGATTGGTGACAAGTTAAGACCTAAAGATGCATTTGTATACTTAGAGAATGCGTGGGCCGCGGCTGCTATTGGAGCAGCAAACCCGACTAACATAGAAGTCCATGCTGATAAAAAACCTAATAATTTTCCAAAAGAAATATTTAAAAAATGATATTCACCACCAGAACGTGGGTAAGCTGCGCTCAGTTCAGAGTAGCAAAATGTACCAGCTAATGCTAGAAAACCTCCAAGAGCCCACATTATCAATATTGCACGATAATCGGAAAGTTCAATCAATTGAAAACCTAAACTTGTAAAAATACCAACTCCAATCATATTTGCAATTACAATCATAATTGCGCCTAATAAACCTATTTTTTTTTCCAAATTACAAGTGATTTTCTATGTTATGAGACTGTAAACTAATTCTGTCTGTAAAAATACGGCCTTCGTCTGAGCTTAAAAATTCATTTTTAAAATTACTCCAAGCTTGATACATGTAACAATTATTACAGGAGCCTTTAGTATCTAAATCAAGTTTTTTAGCATATTTTAAATGATTTTTGTGAATCCATCGCCTAAATACATTTCCCTCTTTTATATTTTTAAAGGGCATTTCTTTGTATATATTATCAATAACGCTATTAGTACAGCGAGATTCATCTATATATACAAACAATTTAGCACTCTGTGGAGTCCACCACCTTAAAAATTTAGATGTGTAGTCTGACATTCTTAAACATCCAAGGCTTTGAGGAGTTCCCAACATACATTTACTAACTATTGATAGACTAGACTCATGAATACCGTTTTGTCTCATAGCTCTAGGGTACATAGGATCGGGACGCATAAGCATAAAATTTGGTAACTGAGACTTACCGTCAAAAAAGGTAACTCTCTTGTTTCCTCCTCCCATTAAACTATCTCTAAATTTATCAACTTTGCCATACTTTCTTTGCGTCTCCCAGTTTTTGGAGGTTATCCGGTACAATGGAGCATAATAATTTTTGTCTTTTCCAGTAGGTAGGGCCTCAAAGTATTTATATTCTGGGGGATTGTCTTCAATGCTATCTAAAATTTCAGTCCTAGATTTACCTCTGCCAGAAGTTACAAATTGGCCAACAAAATAAATAGAATCATTTTGGGCCTCACACAAACATACTTTTTGTCCTGTAACGAATTGTTTGCCGTTGTTTATACTTCTATATTTTTTGATTGGTTTTGTCTTGTAAATACTAACTTTTTCTAAAAAATTCCTATACAGTTTTAAAGATACTTTTAAATCATTATTATTTTGAACCAAAGAATCTAGATGAGATTTTTCATAACTTGAAAAATTAGATTTTAAAATTCCATTTTGTTTTAAGTAATCAAATAATAAAATAAATTCCCAGCTATTTTCTACGTCAGGAAAAATTTCATTTGCCCCTAAAGAATTATTATGAAGATCAACTGTGTTTAAGTCTGCTACTAAAAATCGATTTTTATAAGGATTGTCTGATGGTAAAAAATCATTAATCAAATCTAACAATTCAAACTTTCTTTTAGCCTTGGTCCTATCTATGTCCTTATATATTGGAGTATAACAAGGATTAATAGCCAGAAGACTATCTATGTCAAGATTAGAAGATCTAACATTACTAGTATTTAAAAATAATTTCCTTCTGTGTTTTCTTAATTGAGATTTAAGCACACCTTCAGGATATGAAGAAAGAAAATCAGAAACTTCATTTATGTCGTCACAATACAACATAATAGAGCCCAAAGCATCTAAAGAATCTATTTTTTTTGTATTTTTAATAAGAATAGATTTATTTTTTTTAAAAAAAATATCTTGTTCAAAATCACCTGATACATAAAACTGAAGAACTCCTAAGACTATTACAAAAAAAATTACTATTTTTCGATTCATTTTCATAAACTTTAAATAAATGCAAAAAGTACAGAAATTTTATCAAATCATTACAATATCCCTTTTATTTTTTTCAATTTTTTCTTGTAAAGAAAAGCAAATTGAAAAAACAACTGTTACACCAATAATTGTAAAAGTTGATACACTGAAAGTTGAAAAAGTATTACCTATTCCAATTGATACATTGTCAACTGAGCTGGCTAATTTAATTGGTTTAGTTGATCTACCTAAGTCAAAAAAAGTGAATATTAATAAATCATTTTGGAATAAACTGAAAAAAGAGACAGATAAAAATTTTAAAAAGACTTTTGATAACAGATTGTCAAAAATTTCTGAATGGGAGATTCAAGATTTTATCGGTAAAAACAAAGATACACTTCCACTGTTTTACCCATTTTCAGGACCAGACTTTTTGCATGTAAATTATTTATATCCAAATACCAAAACATATATATTGTCTGCTATTGAAAAAATTGGAACTCTCCCTAATTTACTTAAAAAATCTACTAAGTCATCGCAAAAATATTTAACAGACATCAATCACTTTTTACGAGATATATATTTAAGAGGCTATTTTATAACTAATCACATGAAATCTGATTTAAATGACAGCAGTTCAGATGGAGTAATAGGTTCTTTATATTGGTTTATTGCTAGAACTAATCACGAAATCATCAATTATGAATTTGTAACAATTGACAAACTTGGTAATTTAATTAAAGAAAATAATCCCCAAGAAGGATGGCTTAAAGACAATTTTGACGGTATTAAGTTTTTATTAAAAGACAGCAATAAAATCCAAAAAGAGCTGATTTACCTTAGTGCTGACATATCAAACAGAGGTTTAAAGAAAAAAAATCCGAACCTTCTGGTTTATTTCAACAAAATGGGCGAAGTAAATACCTTTGTAAAATCGGCATCTTATCTAATGCACTACGATTCGTTTACTTCAATTAAAAATGTTGTTCTGGATAAAAGTTACTCAATTTTCCAAGATGACACAGGAATTCCGTATCGTTTCCTAAAAAAAGATAAATATGATGTGTCTCTTTTTGGCAGGTACGTTAAACCAATTAAAGATTTTGAGAGTACTATGGATATAATAACACAAAAAGATTTGATGTCAGCTTACAAAATAAAATCAATAAACAAAGGCTACTTACCATTTTCATTAGGTTATCACTGGAGAAATAGTAAAAGTCAAAATCAACAACTTGTTGTTAAAAAACCTATCGAACCCTAATAACTTGCCCTATTTGTAACGAATTAAGGTTCTTTAGCTTTGGATTTAACTTAAGAATTTTTTTGACTGTAGTTTTATATTGAACTGCTACCTTTCCTATATAATCTCCACTTTTTAATTTATAGTATTTCTTTTTGTTATTTGCAGCTGCTCTTTTATTATTTACATCTACCCATGAGAAATCAGATTTTGTCAAATAATAAATAGAATTGCTGTTGTAATTAGTACTTGATTTTAAGACACCTTTTTCATAATCTATAATGTTTTGTGAATCAAATGCAACATCTTTATATCGAACTTCAAAGTGTAAATGAGGACCAAGTGCCCTACCAGTCTCGCCTCCTAAACCTATTACATCACCTGCAAGTACTATGTCATTTGGTTGTACAAGTAGTTTGTCTTGATGTGCATAATAAGTTTCGAGACCATTAAAATGTCTAACAATAACTAGGTTTCCATAACCTCCATTATTGAAATCCGCAAACCTAACTTTTCCAGAAAAAGCTGATCGCAGAGTATCACCAATGTTCAAATCTAAATCAATACCCTTGTGTTGACGGTTACGTCTCCATCCAAAAGGTGAAAAAATATGATCATTGGGAGGCAGGTGAAAACCACTATTTTTGGTTAAGTTAATTTCTACGCTGTCAATCATATTATGGAGATCTTGTTTGGGATATGGAAATAATCTAGTATTACTCCAGTGTTTGGTAAAAATATCTGACTTTATGGATATTTTACGAAGAGCATCTCTTAATGAATCCTTTTTTGACATCTCATTAGATTTTGAAGAAACTATCCATTCTGAAGAAAAATCATCGTATAACAAAAGTGTTCCGTAATGAGTTGTACTATCAGATTTAAATTCTAAATCTTGCGAAAATAAAACTTTATTAGTCTGAGCATTTAAGAAAACAACCTGTAGGAGTATTAAACTTTTAAGAAAAAATAAATTGATAAATCTCATACACTTCATGTTAATTAAAATTTGAAATACAAAATTCTATAATTAAACAGATTATATTTTAAAAATAAAATCTAGTGCGAAATTAAATAAAAAAATATTAATGTATCTATCTCATGAATTGTTATTTTTGACAGGAAAATTAATGATACTATAATTCAAATTTTTATTGACTAAATATGTTTAAATCTTCCTTCTTTTATCTTTTTTTATTAATCTTTAGCACTAATATAAAAGCTCAGAGCGATTCTCATACTCATGAACACAAATATGGAGGATTACATCATTGGGAAATTCCAAGCAAAGACCCAGATCGAATTATTTTAACTTTTAACGGAGATCCTTCGACCAAAAGAGCAGTGACGTGGAGAACAGATTTATCTGTAGAAAAAAGTGAAGCTCAAATAGCAGTAGCTGGTGTGAACTCTAGTTTTATTAATGAAGCAATTTCTTACATTGCATCAACTGAGAAATTTGATTTAGGTCTATACAAATCAAATAATTCTTTGATTGTAAATTATCACAGTGTTGTGTTTGAAAATTTAAAACCAAACACATTGTATGCATACAGAGTCGGGTCAAAAGAAAATTGGTCAGAGTGGATTCATTTCAAAACAGCTGATAATAAGTATAACTCTACTCAATTTGTATATTTTGGAGATGCACAAAATGATATTTTAAACCACTGGTCAAGAGTCATACGGATGGCATATCAAACTGCTCCAAATGCATCATTTGTTATTCATGCTGGAGATTTAGTAGATAGTGCACATAAAGATAGTGAATGGGCTCAATGGTTTAAAGCAGGTGGATTTATCCACAGTCAATGGACAGCAATACCAGTTGTGGGTAATCACGAATTTCAAAGTATAGATAGATATGGATTAGTAAAACCAAGAAGATTATCTATTCAATGGAGACCTCAATTTAATTTGCCAGTTGAACATACCCTTGACAGTAAGCTTCATGAAACTGTTTATAGTGTTGAATATCAAGAAATACTTATAGTTGTACTTAATTCTACAGGAAATTTACAAGAGCAGACTGAATATATTGAAGAAAAGTTAAGAAATAGTAATGCGAAATGGAAAATAGTTGCAAGTCACCATTCCGTATTTTCACCAGCTAAAGGTAGAGATTTTGAGTATGCCAGAAAAAAATGGAAACCGTTATTTGACAAGTATGGCGTTGATTTAGTTTTAAATGGTCATGATCACACATATGCAAGGGGACATATTCCTGTAAAATCATCAAATATGAGCCAATCAGGAAATATTAAAACATTATACATCACATCAGTGAGTGGACCTAAACAATATGAATTAGACAAGGAACAAATTATAAATTATGAGTCTGATGGATACAAAGCTGATAAATTTGGAAAACAAACTCAATTCTTCCAAGTAATTAGCATAGAAAATGACAAATTGATTTATAGTGCATATACAACGTTAGGAATTCTGTATGATAAAGCTGTTATTACTAAAGACTTTAAAACAGGAAAAAAAACTATTTTTGATTAATAATATTATTATTTAGTATGTTGATTTAATGCAATTTATATTCTTTCACTTAGTTGGTTACTTAAATTCAAACGACTCTAGGAACTCGTTGAAATAGCTCGATTCAACTTCTCTTTGAATTACGATTAATCTAGACTTGATTACGATTATAATAAATTAAAAAATATGTAATATTGAGAGATGAAGTTTCATTTACAAGACTTAAAGCAAAAGCAATACTAAAAATAATTTGTAGCGTCTTTGGTAGTCAGGTTTTTTTAATGGAAATAACAAAACATACTTAAAAAAACAACTCTTGAGCTAATTCAAAAGTATTGGAATGGGCATCAATTATTTCTTTTAAGTGCATCGAATAGCCGCCTCCCATGCTTACTTGCACTGGAATTTTTTGGTCCTTGCAAAACTTTAGAACAAATCTATCTCTTTCTTTACAACCCGCCATAGTCAGACCTAACCGACCAAGTTTATCTGTTTTTAATACGTCGACACCAGATAAATAAAATATAAAATCTGGTTCAAACAAATCTATCAATCGTGGTAGGTGATATTTTAAGGCATTTAAATAAACTCTATCTCCAGTATTATCTTCAAGTGGTAAATCAAAATCACTATTTTGTTTTTTAAATGGGTAATTTTTTTGACCATGGAAAGAAATAGTGAAAACAAAATCTTTGTTTTCAAAGATGGAAGCTGTACCATCCCCCTGATGTACATCCAAATCAACTATCATAACTTTATTTGATAAATTATTGTTTATCAAATAGTTGGCAGCGATGGCCTGATCGTTTAGCATACAAAATGCACCAGGCCGATCTCGGAAAGCATGGTGGGTACCGCCAGCTATGTTCATCGAAATACCGTGTTGTTGTGCAAAATGTGTGTTTTGAATAGTTCCCTGAGCAATTACACGCTCACGTTCAATTAAAGAATCAGAAAGCGGGAAACCAATTTTTCTTGCATCTAACTTAGACAATGTCAAATTAATCAAATTATTGTAATAAACTTCGTCGTGTGTGGATAATAGGTGCCGTTCATCAATAGCTGATGGCAAAAAAAAATTATCTATACTGCAAATATTTTTTTTGAGCAGTTGCTCTGGCAATAACTCATACTTTTCCATTGGAAATCTATGTCCAATTTTAAGTGAATGTTTGTAGATTGGATCAAAGGCAATTTTTAACATTTAGTATTCAATAATAACATGCTATAAAATTAATAGATTTATCAACCTTTAATACTTTAAACTTTAAACTTTAAATAAAGTAATGAATAAAAGACTTACTCTAAAGAATTAGTAACAAAACATATTAAGCATGTTGTAGTTTCTTATTTTATTTCATCAAGTAAAACATCAACTGCTTTTTGTAATTGAGTATCCTCCCCTCTGGCTCCCCAACCCGGATCATTCTTTACCAAATAGTCGGGAACAGCAGGAGCATCATTTTCCATATTTAGTCCAGATTTTTTGACATACCAAGCACGAAATGGCATGCGGACATAGCCTTTTGATAAACTATAGCCTCCAGTTGATATTACAGCACCAAAAGTAGGCTGACCAACTAATTTACCTAGCCCTAGGTTTTTGTAAGCATGTGAAAATATTTCTGCATTCGAGTAACTGTTCTCGTTACACAAAGCAACAGTGGGTTTTGTATTAACTGATAATATTGCTCTTTCATTAAAAGGATAATTCGATTGAAACTTTTTATTCTCTTTCTGCAAATCATTAGCTGCTCCCCTTGGAATTGTATACGCATGTTGATCCACATTCAACACTGCCATTAAACGGTCTGTGGTCCATCCACCACCATTGTATCGAACATCAATTACTATCCCTTTTTTTCCGTATCCACTGGCTTTCAACTCGCGTTCAAAACTTTCAAAACTTGGAGCATTCATTCCTCTAATGTGAATATACCCTAGTTGTCCATTTGAATATTTTTTTACAAGTTCTCTTCTAGAGTCAACCCATGCCTCGTATTGTAAAGTTCTTAATGAATTCGTAGTTCTAACAACAACTTCTTTTCCATTACTTTTTGTTAATAACACCTCTTCATTTTTAGAATTTTTCAACAAACTATAAAAATTAGTATTTTTGCTTATTGGTTTGTGATTAACCGCAGTGATAATATCACCAACTTTCAAATTAACGTTGGATTTATTTGCTACAGAATTTTTAAGTAAATACTCAACTTGAACTCCTTTTGAAATATTCTTTACCTCAACCCCTAACAATCCAATATTGTCGTTGTTTGTACGTTCAGAGGATTTTGCTCTATATCCCATATGGCTAGCATTTAATTGACCTAACAACAAATTAAATACAAAACTGTAATCTTGCTCTGTACTCGCTTTTAACACTAATGGCTTATATTTATCAACTAAAGCATTCCAGTTATAGCCATGAAAATTAGGATCATAAAACCCCATTGTTAGCACACGAGTACCTTCAAGGTAAATTTGTTTGTTCATGTCAATAATATCTTCTTTATATTTTGCAACGTGAGAAAAAGAAGTGATTTTGTCTCCATCGGGATTCAATTTTTTTAATCTACCTCCCGAAGTAAAATAAAATTTACCATCTATTTCTGATACTCTTTCTACTCTTGAAGTTTCTTTGATAGCTTTGGGACTACTACCATCTAATTTAACTTTAAAAAAGCTTCTATTATTTGTTGATGGATTTGTAGCCGAATAATATACATATTTACTATCGGGACTGAACATGCCTCCGTTCTCATCGTCTGGCAGTCTGGTAATTCTAGTAAGTCTATCAAAAACTCTTTCTTTGTCGATAGACACAATAACCTTCTTTTTTTTCTCTTCGTTGGCATCATCTTTTTCTGTATAGTAGTCTCCATTTTCTCTGTCAGTTTTGGATCGTTCCCAATCCTCCTTTCTAAGCCACACCATCCATACATCGTAATCAATTCCTCCTCTATTTCCACTTCTGTTGGAAACAAATGCTAACTTTTTACCATCCGGACTCCAAACTGGTGCTCTATCACTTCTTGGGTGCATAGAAACATTAAATTTATTATTTGGATTCCCAACAGATTGAATAAAAATTTCACTATCAAAATTCAAGTCCTCTTGAGAATATGCAATATAATTACTATCCGGACTCCAACTGACATCTTCTGCTTCTGCCCAACCCGATGAATATGCTTTACTATTGGATATAACTCCATCCTTTAAATCAGCTAGCATTAAATTTCCTCTGCCAACTCTGTAAACTAGCTTTTTATGATCTGGTGAGACCAAAACATTATACACATCTTCTTTACTCTTTGTGAGTTTCGAGATTGAAATATTTAAACTCCTGTCTAATTCAACAAGGGTATCATTTGAAACAGCTTTGTATATTTCATTATGTCCATCTCTATCAGATATAAATAATAACTCTGTATCAGTAATCCACTGTGGGTTCCTATCTCTGTAAGCATGGTTACTTATATTATTAGAATTTTTTCTATCCTTGTTGTTTTGCTTGACAAAAATTTCTCCATTAATTTCAAGAGCAATTAATTTTCCGTTAGGTGAAACATCAAAATCAGAGATATCTGAAGTTGTAGAAATTTCCTTTTCATTTTCAAATTTATAATCTGATTCTACTTTTAAATTAATCTTCTTAGATTCTCCATTTTCTAATTGATATAAATCAAAAAGTGTTGAGTATAATATGGTTCCCTGGTTACTTACAGAAAATGAAATAACACCATTTTTATTTTGGCTTGTCATTTTTTTAGGAGTCTCATTTGCTGAACCATCAACATTTATATATTGCTGATAAACATTATAACGACCACTTTCAGCACCTATATAATATAAATTACCTGCTGAATCCCATAAAGGTGAATGATCATTCTTCTGTGAGGAAGTTATTTGAAAATACTTCCTTGTTTTAATGTTATAAATCCACACATCTCTTTGAGCTGAACCTGAATAATCTTCTCTAGAAATTCTACAAGCTCCTTTCACAAAGGCCACTAAATTCCCATCAGGTGAAACAGTTGCCATACTACCTAAAGCTGTTATAAGTCTTTGCGGAGTACCTCCGTTAGCATTTACATGATAAATTTGCTCATCCCATTCAGGCCCTTTCAAAATCCTATTTGTTGCAAATACAATATTGTTGGAAGGTGTCCAATCATAAGGAATATCGCTTGTTGGATAATATGTTAACTGTTTAGGTTTACCTCCATTTTTTTTAATAGAAAAAATATTAGTCGCTCCTTTTCTATTTGAAGAAAAAGCGAGTTGATCACCGGATGCATTCCAAACAGGGTTGCTTTCATAACCTTCGTGGATGGTTAATCTTTTAGTTTGTTGAGAATTAAAGTTATAAATCCAAATATCTCCTTGATAAGAAAAAGCCATTTCTTGGGCAGTTGGACTAATCCGAGGCATACGAATCATAGAATTCTGTGCAGAAAGCGATCCTAACATTAGCGTAAAAAACACGATATACAATCTTGTGGTCATAAGTTTAATTTTTATATTATATAGAACAGCTAATTTAAAAAAATACATTTGTTGCATGAAAAATTTACAAGAAATATTGACCTTAAATTTAGGATTACATAATTTAAAAAAACATAATTAAATGGAATAAATTATGTAAATTGACTAATCTTAACATAAAGCAATGACTAAACGAGAATATGTAATACGTCAAATAGCAAAAACAAATAAGAAAAATTACGAAAATTATGTTGTCACACGAATCTATCATTTGCTAAACAGAACAGATGTTAAATTCGTAACTCAACAATATGTAAATCGCCCTGAAGGTCATGCTTTAACAGACATGTACTTTCCTCAGATAAAACTTCATGTTGAAATTGATGAACCTTTTCATAAAAAGCAAATCGGATTAGATATTCATAGAGAAACAGACATCATTCAAGCAACTGACCACCATATAAGTCGGATTAAAATTACCGATGATTTAGATTCTATCAATAGTCAAATTAAAATTTTGATTGATCAAATAAGAGCTAAAATTAAACTTACAGAAAAAAGAAAACAATGGGAAGGATGGGATTTAGAAAAGGAGTTTGACCCAAATCATTTCCGTAAAAAAGGATATTTAGACGTTTATGAAAATCCTGCTTTCAGAAAAATAGTTGATGCTTGTAATTGCTTAGGACAAAATTACAAAGCTGTTCAGCAAGCCTGGTTCAAAAGTAAAATTTATCCAAATCACTATTTATGGTTTCCTAAATTTTATGAAAACGAAGATTGGGATAATCAAATCAGTAAAGACGGAACGGTAATAACAGAAAAATGTAAGGATTTAGAAAAATATAATTCGTGGTTTAATACTGTTACTTCTAATTTAGTAAAGCGGATAACATTTCCAAGAAGTATTGATAATCTTGGGTTCAGACTTTACAGATTTGCAGGAGTGTTTGAAACAGATTTAGAATCATCTTCGTTAGAGAACGGAGTTGTTCATAGGTTAAAAGAAACTAGAATAGAAATAAATATTTAATACTATAATTTATAAATCATATGACATCCCATAACCATACTATATTTTATATCTCCGTTAATAATTTTTAATTCCTTGAAATATTTGTGACGAAGAGCCATAATTTTAAATCGTTAACTTTAAATAAATTGATACAAAAAAATAAATTTTTTATTTTTCTTCTGACCTTATTTTGTATTTCAAATTTAAAGGCACAAGAATCCTCTATTTTTGATATTGCCAGAAATGGTACATTAATTGAACTCAAGCAGATAATTAAAACTGATGCAGATATTATAAACTTAATTAGTAAAAACGGATATTCAGCTTTGACTCTAGCGTGTTATTATGGTAACAATGAGGTTGCTACATTTTTAGTAAGGCATGTAAAAGACCTAAATTCAAAAAGTAGTTATGGAACTCCATTAATGGCCGCAACAGTAAAAAAAAATATTTATTTAGTAAGATTACTCTTAGAAAACAAAGCTAATCCTAATTTAACAGATAAAAACAATTCTACAGCATTACACTTTTCCGTGATTTTTGGTCTTGAAGAAATAATCAAATTATTAGTTAAATACCAAGCTAATCCAAACATTAAGGATAACCGAGGTAATACTGCATTAGATTATTCTAAAATTATAAATAATAATAATATCATTAAACTTTTAAAAACTAAAAAATGAAAAAATGTATTTATTTTTTATTTATCAATTTCATCTTCACTACTTGCACAAATTGTTACTACTGGAACTCAAACATTACTACCAGGATTAACCACTAATATTGAAATAAACGGAAATACATTAACAACAAAATTAACATTATCGGGGCCTTCTGATGTATGGCTAGCTATCGGCTTTGGAAATTCAGAAATGAATGGGACTGATATTTTTATGACTGATGGTAGTACTATCAGAGATGCATTTTCAGAGCCAGGACCGTCGTCTTCACTAGAGAGACCTGTTCCAGCTCAAGATTCACCAGGAAATGAAAGTGGAGATTGGAACTTAATTTCGAATACAGTTACTGGAGAAACAAGGACAATAGTAGCAACTAGAATAAACGATACTCAAGACCCAAATGATTATGTTTTTGATGTAACGGCTGCTTCTTTGTCTATAATTTATGCTCATGGTGGTACTTCGAATTATGCTTGGCATGGTCCGGATTTTAGAGGCACTACAGTTTTGGCTATCAATTCATTAAGTAATGAAGAAAATAAGTTTTTAGATTTTGATATTTCTCCAAATCCAGTTTCAGATCTTATAAACATTAAATTACCAACAGTTTCAAAAAAGATAATAGTTGAGATTTTCGATTTTACTGGAAGAATAATAAAATCAAAAATAATATCAAATAATGATAAATCATTAAATATTAAAAAACTCTCTAATGGAGTTTATATTATTAAAATTGCAACAGCTAACAAAGTTGGGCTTAAGCGGTTTATAAAAAATTAATTTTGGTTTATTATTTACAAAACAAAACTGTGTAAATAATATATGTGAATCAATTTAATGAATACAAAGATCACACTGCCCCAAAATTAAAACCTGAGAGTTGTCAATTCTCCGGTTTGGAATATTCGGAATAGTAACGTTAATTTCTAAGCAATCTACAATTCCACATTCTGTACACTGAAAATGAGGATGAATGTCCTGATGATTAGTTTTTGAGCAGCCCTTGCATTTAGCAAACCATTTAACTCCATTGGCATCTAAAAAGAAATGTAGCAAACCATCATCTACAAATTTATCCAATAATCTATACACAGTTGTCTTATTAATTTTATCTCCTAGACGTTTAACTAATTCAATAGCAGAAATCGCATTTGAATCTTTATTAAATTCATTTAACAACAATCCTAATGCTTGAGTTTTTCTAACAATTCCCATAAAACAAATTTATTAAAACAATGTTGCATTAACAAATAGTATAAGATTTACATGTCAAAAATGAATTCAAAACAAAACAAGTTAGAAGATCATAAATTAAAGAGAAGCTTGAAAGTTGGCTAAATTTTATTACGTGAACAAAAAAAGGTTATTTATTCTTCCAAAAAGATTTAGATATTAGAGTTTTGATACTAAACCAGAAAGCTAAAATTCCTGATAGATTAATTTTAGGTGACATACCTTTACCTATTCTCTGAATTTGAAGTTCATACCATGGCAATTCTACCCCACCAAGTTTATCCAGAAATCTAATACCTATTTGAGGTACAGGCAATTCTAATTTTTTTATAGATCCGTCAAAAATTTGATTTGCCAAATTTGGATACAAACAAAAAGGTCTAGCCATTCCAATAACATCTAAATGGCCATCTTCTAAAGCTTTTTCCATTCCAATAACAGAACGAAAACCACCTGTTAGTATTAAAGGAGATTTAACCAGTTTTCGAGCTTTTTTTATATACTCCAGAAAGTAAGCTTCTCGTGCCATTGTACTTTCTTTAATATCTCCTTGAATCATTGCAGGTTTCTCATAAGTCCCACCAGAGATTTCTATCAGATCAATTCCTTCATTTCCAAGAAGGTTAATTACCTCAATAGATTCTTTTTCTGTAAATCCCCCACGCTGAAAATCTGCAGAATTGATTTTGATACCTATCGGATAATTAAGTCCGACTTGATTTCGAATTTCACGATAAATTTCTAAAACAAAACGGGCTCTATTTGATACTGAACCACCCCATTTGTCTGTTCTAATATTACTATTAGGAGATAAAAACTGACTAACTAAGTATCCATGGGCTCCGTGAATCTGACAGCCAGTAAACCCTGCTTCTTTTAAAATTCTGGCAGTATTTCCAAAACGTTTGATAATATTCCAAATATCCTTTTCTTCTAAAGCTAAGGGAAGTTTAAACATTTTAGAAGCATTACCCATTTTTAGTGGTAAAGCAGAAGGGGCAACTGTCTGTCTATTAATAGCTGAAAAGGCTTGTCTTCCTGGATGATTTATTTGAGGCCAGATGTGAACACCAGTTCCTTCAATTGAATTAGCCCATTCTTTTAACAAATCAAAATTTTTATAATCTTCAACAACCACATTTCGTGATTCACCTAATGCTAATGAATCTACCATAATATTACCAGTAATGAGTAAACCAGGGTTGCCTTTAGCCCAAACTCGATAAACATTGATTAATCCCTTACTGGGAGCATGATGTCGTGTCCCAAAATTCTCACTCATAGCAGATTTTGCAATTCTATTTTTTAAAATAGACCCATTCGGCAAAGTAAGTGGAGAAGTGATTAATTTCATGCATCAAATATATTTTAATACATCAAACTAAACAAATAACTAATCATACATATTTAATCTTACTGAAGAATTAAATTCAGAATATTAGAATTTACTTTTGTTTTGGAAAAAATCGTTTTGGCTCAAAACTTGGGATTGCATTATTAATTTGTTTTCCTAAACCAACAGGTTTATCCCTAGCTTCAGAGATTCGAGATTTTAGAATAGCCGCAAGTGAATCTTTAATAGAAAAATAATTTATATTGTTAGCTAAGTTTTCCAACTCATATTTATCATATTGATGATCATATAGTTCATAACTGAGATCTTCTTTATAATACCATTGATTTAAACGATACCTATTAGTTTGTATCCCATAGCCCTGGGCTATTTTGTTTTTTATAGCTACTTGCAGCTCAGTTAAAGCACTAGTTCTAACGACTACATCAGATTTTTCAAAGTATGGGATCAAGCTTTTACCACTCACAAAACTAGGAGTTTGGAAATCTACCACATCCATAATTGTGGGGTATAAATCAACTAATTCTACTGGAGAATCTATGACTTGATTAATATTTTTAACAGAAGGTCCAGAAATAATTAATGGAACTCTAGTCGCGGCTTCAAATAATGTTTGTTTTTGCCAGTGGCCGTGTTCTCCAAGGTGATAACCATGATCAGAGGTAAACACAACTATTGTATTTTTATCTAATCCAGTAGCTTTAAGTTTATCTAAAACACGTCCAATTTGGGCATCCATAAAACTTGTAGTCGCATAATAAGCAAGCTTAATATCTTTAGCTAAATCAGGATCTAAATTAACTTGTTCCTTTTTACTACGAACAGAGATGGCAGCAGGCTCTGGAATTGTGTTTAGGTAGTCATCATTGCTTTGCGGAACTGTAAAGTCGGTATTGTCATATAAATCAAAATATTTTTTTGGGGCAATAAAAGGAACGTGAGGTCTGTATAATCCATAGGCTAAAAAGAAATTCTCACCACTTTGAGAAAACTCATCTAAAAAACCTATAGTTTCTGTAGCGCCAATTCCATCCGTTTGTTCTTCGTCAGTACCTTCTGCTTGAAACCAACTTAAAGTTCCACCATCAAGTTTTGGTTTTAATCCAATTAACATATGTTCCTCTAACTTATCACGACCATAAGGGTTTACTGTTCGGTCCCAAGTGTATGAGTCATCGTGGCCAGCAGTGCCAATATCTCTAGGGTTGTGATAATGATAAATTTTACCAACTCGAACCGAATGGTAATTTTCCATCCTAAACTTTTGTCCAAGAGTTATAACATTTGGAATCGTTTGACGAACATATAATCTTAATTTTTTAGATTTTGTTTGATCTGGATATAACCCTGTCATTAAAGAAACTCTTGAAGGTCCACATAAAGGATATTGAACATGCGTATTGCTAAAAAGAAGCCCTTCCTTGGCAAGTCTATCAATATTTGGTGTGATAGCTAATGGGTCGCCATATGCTCCTAAGGCACAGTTCAGATCGTCTGCTATAATAAATAATACATTCATTTTATTAGACTGTTTACTGGGCTTTGAACCTGTAACAGATATAAATAATAAGGTAAAAAAACTAAACTTTAATAGCTTCATGTGAATTTAATAAGAACATAAATATAATGAATAATCCACTTTTATTGTTTTTTATTTGACTCTAAACCTCCAAAGTCATTATCTGAAATATATCTTAATTGTTCTATAGTCATAGTATTTCCATAGCTTTTCTTTAACTGAAATAATTCGGATTTTAAATGATTAATTATTTGGTCATATGTTGGGTTATTGATTAGATTATTGATTTCAGATGGATCGTTTTGAAGGTCATAAAATTCCCAAACATCAATATTATAATAAAAGTGAATTAGCTTATAACGTTGATCTCTAATACCATAATGTGGTTGCACGCGGTGATAATAAGGATACTCATAGTAATGATAATACATTGATTGTCTCCAATCCTCAGGAGTATTCTTTTTTAAGTTCTCAAAGAAGCTTTTACCTTGAACATTTTCAGGAATATTAACCCCAGCCATATCCAATAGTGTCGGAGCAAAATCAATATTTGATATGATGTCATTAACTATTGTTCCAGGCTTAACAAATCCTGGAAAACGAATAACGAATGGCATCCTTAAAGACTCTTCATACATAAATCGTTTATCAAAAAAACCGTGTTCACCTAGGAAAAAACCTTGATCTGAACTATAAACGACTATAGTGTTTTGTTCTAAATTATTATCTTTTAGATATTTTAGAACCCTACCAATGTTATCATCAACCGATCTAATTGTTGCTAAATAATCTTTGATATATTTTTGATATTTTAAGTTGCGATTTTCTTGGGAGCTTAACTTTTTGGAGAGCTTTACTGTTTCACCAGGCTTAAAACCATATTGTAGCCATCTTTTTTGTTTTTTTTGTGTTAAGGAGTCTGGTGGCAGCATTTTCATGTCTTGCCTGCTAAAATAATCCATTGTCATTTCGGTATCTCCTGCTGTAAGCTCCCTGCCTAAATAACTATCATTAAAAGTTAA
>Ga0233438_10002128_pt1 | contig 20409 bp, 16 predicted proteins | sample SI_123_September_FD_182720 | JGI IMG/M metagenome (GOLD analysis project Ga0233438, IMG submission 182720) | Seawater microbial communities from Saanich Inlet, British Columbia, Canada - SI_123_September2016_10_MG | ecosystem: Environmental > Aquatic > Marine > Inlet | place: Canada: British...
AATCGACTACTAACGCATTATTTTTATTTTCCACAAACTCAGAAGCTATTCCAGATAATGTAAAGACACTAGGTATCTCTGCTGCTAAAGCTTCAACGTACGTTTGTCCAAAAGCCTCTATTTCTTTGTTTATGGGCACATGAACAAAAACATCAAATAATTTATAAAGCACAAAAAGGTTTTGCTCAAAAGAGATTTCAATATAACTGTCTTTAGGTAAAGTTGCTAATTGACTATGTATATATTCTTTGTCTGGGCCATTGGCATTGGCTAAAATTAATTTAGCGTTTGGATATTCTTCAAGTATTTTTTTAAATGCGGGTATTATAAATTGAACCCCTTTCCACTTAATATATCTTGAAACAACCCCAATTATCGGAAAATTATCAGGCTCTATTTTATATTTGCTCCTTAACTCTTCAACATGAGTTTTATCGATATTCATAAAAGAATCTAAATCAAACCCGTGGTTAATTAAATGGATTTTTTTTTCTTTAACTTTTTCTTTACTAATTAGTACTTTTTTTACATTTTTAGAAATTGCAACAATATCTGTAGCTAAAAAATTACATAGTTTATCATATTTTACTGCATGAGGAAAATTATCATGGTGATAGGTAGAATGATGCCTTGTATAAATTCTTTTTTTTATACCCAATATTTTGGCTGCTAGTAGACCAGTAAGGTTTGCGTCAAACAAGTGTGTATGAACCAAATTTGGTTTAATTCTTAAAAGTAATTTTATCACTTTTAAAAAAGATACTAAATAAGCTCTTTTACCTTGATGTTGAATTAGATAACTTTTAATTTTTCTTTCATTTAACCAATTATACAAATAGGAATCTGAAGAATTTAGCAAAATAAAAGACAGTTCGAACTTTGATTTATCAACCTTTTCTGCTATCCACTCAAAAGCAATGGATTTATCAATGTTTGATACTATATATGTGACTTTTTTTTTCAAAAATTATTTATAAATTATTCCTACATATTTTCCTAGATGCTCAATTATTATAGGTTTTCTGTCGACTGACTTACAAAAATGTTTAAAAGCCAAATTGTCGTTAATATCATCAGAAATAAATAAGCCACCAACCTTTAATGCTTTCCACAATATTGGTGAGGACCACATTCTGCCTGTATAACTTTTATCACTATCATAATGACATAAATCTATACTATTATTAAACTTCTTTAAAGCTAGAGGAATACCTTTTATATCTGGCAGACGCTGTAATTGCCACTTAGATTTTAAATTTTCTGGAACCACACAACCTACATAGTCCTCATTGTTCATTTTGATATAGGGCATATCGTTACTAATAAGTAATGCGTTTTCAATATCTTTAATTGCCAAAAGAATAGCGAATGAAGACCAGCCATAGGCAACCCCTGTTTCAATAATATTTTTAAATTTTTTCTCTTTTACTAAATGATATAAAAAAGAAATAGCTCCTTCTCCCCCCATTTTTACAGGGCATTTGAAAGCAGTTTTTTTGGCTAGTTTTATTTCGTCTGGATATAATATATTAAGGTTTTTGAAGGTTTTTTTTTCTGTAAGTTTTTTTAATGCTTCTTCTTGACTAATGCAATTTTGTTTACACCAATTAGTAGCTTCTGCTCTAGTATCCTCAAGTTGAGAATTCTTATTTCTTTTTAATACTTGGATAATATGCGGAATGTGTCTTGGGTTTTTTAGAAACCAAATAACGCTGTCAATTTTATTCTTGATCATGACCAAAGATATATTTAATTATAAATTATATTTGGTCTTATTAAATTAAAATACTTAATCGAATAATGAAAAAAAAACTATTAATTATACTAGTTACATTTGCGTTAGTTGTTTTAGCATGGAATTTAAAACCTTTATCATCCTTCATTTCAACTCCTTTAAGAATTGAAAACTTTGATAAAATAAAAAAAGAAGACGATTTATTATATTTAAAATTACTATTTTCAAAAGGTGATGTAATTCATTTTGAAAAATTATACTCAAAATATAAGTTTATTAATGCAGGCCCAGAATATCAATCTTTTTTAAAGGATTATCTTTTGTTAAATAAATGGCGTAAGTCCAAAATAGAATATAAAGGTGAAGTGTATGACATAAAGGTAAAATCAATGGGTAGAACACCCACTTTTCACAAAGAAAGAGAGTTTATTTCATTAAACATAAAGGTTTTAAACGGTAAAATTGAAGGAGTCAGCAGATTTAATTTGATTGTTTATTGGCGGATAAAAAGAAGACATGATGTTATTGGAAAATTATCTAGTTACTTAAACATTCAGTGTCAAAAAGGAAAGTTAGCTATAGTTAACGTAGAAGGGATTGGGGAAAAGTTATTCTGGTTTGAATATCGGTTAAAGCCGGACTATTTACGTAAAGAAATTGGTGATAATTTTATCTCATTGGATTGCGTCAACGATAATTCCTTAATTTACACTGATGATGGAACTAAAAACATTGACCTTTTAAACAGTCAAGTTCATAATGAACTTGACAAATTGAATTTAAGTAATGAATTACAAAGTCAAATTTCTAAAGACTACGAGAAATTTAATCAAGCAATTATGAATCAGAATACTAATGTTGTCAATAATTATCTAGACATTGAATATATATTTAGACTTCAAGTATTTAGATATATTTATGGAGACGACTCTCATGCGTTTAATACGGGTAATTTGCTGGTTTCTTATGATACTATTAAGCGAAAATTTTTTCCAATGATTCACAGAGATTGCATTAGCAGAAAATTAAATACTAAAATTGATTTGTTTTCACAAATGCATAACAATTTAGACAGAGAAATGTACTCAAAACTTTTAGAAGTCTCATTTTTATCTGACAGCATAAGAGGAAGGTTCAATCAATATTTAAAAAATTTTATTGTTAATAATTCTGAAAAAATTAATAATATGGTTGAAAGTTCGAAACATTATGATAACTTTTATTATAGCACTTCAATTAAAACAAAAATTGGTCTTCAAGAACCAGTTTTTTTCATAAAAGAAAACATGAATTTATTGCTAAAAGAATTTAATTTAAATTAATTATTTATGTTGTTAATTTTAACATTTAATTGTAGTAACACATTATCACAAATCTGAAATTATTTTATCTAATAAGTCTACTTGATTTTTAAAGGAATAAAAAGCGAGCTTTTCTTTATTAACTTTTCTTTCAAGAGTTTGATTATTTTCCCACTTGCTGTAAGAGTTCAGGATATAATCTGCAATTTTTTCTGGAGTTTTACATATTTCTCCCGTATTTGTTTCCCGAATAATTTTTTCCATAATATTGTTAGTGTTTGAAACTAATAAAATTGGCTTATTTAAAGATAAATACTGATACAGTTTACTTGATGGAATGCCCTTTATATTTCCGTAACTAAAATGCACCAATAAACTTGCAGAACTGATATAGTTACTCACTATATTTTTATTTACATAATTAGTGCATTTAATTTTGATAAACTTTCTATATGCATTTATTTTATTTAAAACATGTTTTTGTGAAATATTAACCCCAATAAGATTTAAAATGATTTTTGGATTGTTTATAATTTTTAAAGCTTTTAATAATAACTCTATACTTTGCTCTTTTCTAAGGATTCCAAAATATAATATTTCATAGTTTAAAGAGTTTGTTTTTTTAAGTTTAAATTCATTCAAATCATAGCCATTTTCAATCAAACCTATTTTTTTAAAATTTGATATTTTTAAAATATTATTTATAATTTCTTTTGAAACTGAAATAACAAAATCTGAATTTAACAGCACATATTTTTCTTCTTTTAATTTTCTTCTTTTAATGTAATTATTAAATAGTCCATAGTAAGTTAATTCATTTAGTCCTACACCAATAATATCATTCCACGGGTCTCTATAATCTAAAATTAATTTAGCATTAGTAACTGATTTTAAACGCACTCCATATTCAAACATTGACCAAGGTCCTCCTGTTGCAATTATATAATCAATTTTCCCTATCTTATTTGCTAAATCATATTCATTAAAATCTAGCCTATCGTTAAAGTCTAATGGCAAAAAAAATTCACCAATTTTCCAGGATATTCTATTTAAAATAGAGTATCTGCTATGCTTCAAAAATTCATATAAAAAATAAAAAAAAATCTGATTACCCTTTTTTTTAGTTGCTAAAGCTGTAAAATCCAGTTTTATGATTTTTAAAAAACTAAGATCTGTCACCCAAGTCATATTTTTTTTAATTGGATAATTTCCTGTTATTACAGAAACCTTATAACCTAACTCGCTTAAATACTTAGAAAAAAAATAGGGTCTTCTCCCTCCCACATTCGAATGAGGTGGAAATTTTTGCGCAATGATGACTATATGTTTTTTTTTTGAATTCATAAACTCCCTAGCATCAGATATTGCCAATTTAACTTAGAGTTCTTAGCTGTAATAATTTTTTCTTTTTGTAGTGTTTCAATTGATTCTGTTATAATCGTTTTAAATGCAGAATCAGATTCCCATTCTTTTTGAGGGATAGCATATCCAATTTTATCTTTACGCCATGCTATTTCTGGTGGTAAAGTATCCTCTAGACTTTTTCTTAAAATATACTTGGTCCAGCCAGTTTGTAATAAATACTCATCAGGGATTGAAAACAGAAATTCAACCAATTCATGGCTTAAAAAAGGAAGTCTTACTTCTACTGAATGTGCCATTGAATTTCTATCTGAGTACCTTAGTAATTCCGATAATCCCCTTTTAAATAATGAATCATATAAGCGTTGTTTTAAGTTAGGAGCTCTATCTAAAGGGTTTTTGCTCTTTTTATAATGATTTACTATATCGGGGTTAATTCCTAAAAAATAGCTTGATTTAGGATTTTTAATGTTTTTTAAAACTTCACCAACTGCTTTTTTCGATTTATAATGTTTAGAATGCCACATAAAATCAAGAGAGGGTTTGCTATGCTCTATAGCTCTTAGATTATTGAAAGCTTTTAGTTCTTCATTATATTTTTTTCTATTATTGTTGTAAAGCTCTAAAAAATAAGCATCATAATAGCCCTGGTACCCAGCAAGAATTTCGTCTGCTCCTTGACCGTCTTGCAAAACAATTACATTGTTTTCTCTGGCTAATTTCATTACTTCAAATTGAGCAGAGATGCTTAAGCTTCCTATTGGCTCTTCTTGATGATACATTATTTTTTTAAAATTGGATAAAGTACTTTTTGAAGAAGGGAAAACAAAATGAGGGTCAACATTAGATTTTTCAATTACGTAATTCATGTATTTCCCTTCATCTTTGTCAAAATTTTCAAAACGGGCAGAAAATGTTTTTTGAACCTGGTTTTTATATCTGATTTTATCAATTAATAAAACAATAGCTGAAGAATCTAGTCCTCCAGAAAGACTACTTCCTACCGGCACATCGCTTCTCAATCTTTTCTTTATTGAGTCTTCAAATAGTTCTCTAAATTTTATTTTTGCTTCAGCAAATGGGATGTCAATTTGATGAGAAAGATCTATGTCCCAATACTTTTTTTGACTAGGATTTTCACTTTTCGAAATAATAAAATAATGTGAAGGCTTTAGCTGTTTTACAGATTCATAAAAAGTAGAAGAACGGTCATTTGGATCTTCATTTATTCCATACATTAAATATTGATAGTATCTATCAATTTGTTTTGTTTTGGGCACTCCAATTTCAAAGAGAGCTTTCATTTCTGAAGCAAAAATAAGTTTGTTGCCTATGTAACTAAAGAAAAATGGTTTTTCTCCAAATCGATCTCTTGCACAAAAAAGCTCTTGCTTTTCCTCATCCCAAATGGCAAATGCAAACATTCCGTCTAAGTCTTTAAGACAGTTCTCTTTTTTTAAATCATATAGTGCTAATATTACTTCTGTATCAGTATTAGATTTAAATTGATATCCTTTTTGTTGTAATGTTTCTCTTAATTCAATATAATTATATATTTCCCCATTAAACGTAATGGAATACCTATTGTTAGCATAATGCATAGGCTGGTGTCCTGCTTTAGATAAATCTAAAATAGCTAATCTTCTATGGCCAAAACCAATATTGGCTTTTTCATTAATCCAATGTCCTTCACCGTCAGGCCCACGATGACTTAGTGTGTCTGTCATTTTTTTTAAATCATCAAGCTCAACACATTGATGATTGAAATGAAGTATTCCGGCTATTCCGCACATTATAAATAATTATTCTAATAAAAGTAATAAAGCATTGAACATGAAAAAAAAAATATTCGCTTTTTAGATCAGTTTTTTAAATGGAAGCTTAAAGTGAAATAATAAACTATCAATTATTTTACTAAGCATAAGTTGTAATATCGTTGGCTTATTAAATAGCTTTTTCATGTCTTTAAAAAAAATATGATACTCAGACAAATAACAGACTAATGCATAGTTATAATTTAGATAATCAAAGCTTAATTGTCCTCTTTTAGAATGATAATAGAATCCATGAAAAGGTTTTTTAAATAAAGTTAAATTGTCCTCTAAGCATTGAATGCCCTTATTTAAGAATCCCCTAAACCTTTTCTTTTTGGTATATTTGTATAAATCGTAATAGCCAGCTAAAGTTGTTAAAAAGCCGTCTAAAACAAGTTTGTCATCACCTGGATATTCATTGAACCATAAACCATTGTTTTTTGTTTTTATTGAAAATTGAAGTTTTTCAGAGTTTTCTTGAATCTCATCAAGTAATTTGATAGCTATTTCTAAATATTTAACATTTTTAGTTTTTCTATGAATTTTAAGAAACGCAGATGCCATTTGACCTTGAGCCATAGGGGAATGCCAGGGAGCAATTTGATTATGTGATTCAAAATTATAATCATAATACAAGAGACATTTGATATCCAATTTATATTTTAGAATACAAGCATCAGCAATTTTTTTAATTTCGTCTGTATTATTTGAGTGTAATATAAACTGGGCAATTGTAACTGGACCGACTCCATCAACTAGTTTGTTGCCCTTAATAACTGTAATGTCGTTGACATCATTTTCAATATTATAATAATTATCTACATCTATCTTAAATGAAGATATATGATTATACCACTCTATTTCTTTTTTTGCCAAATTTAGATAGTGATTGATAATTAAATAGATTGGAATTAATAGTAGAAAATAAATCATGTTTTAATGAAAAGTTTTTTCAAATCCTTTAAATTAGTAACGACCAGGACAGTTCCAAAAAATGCAAAAATAATGATTTTAATTAAAATGGGGGCTTTAGTTTCTTCGCAAACAAATTTTACTGAAATAATAAAAGTTATACTTGCAATAAGAAACAATAAAATTTTACGAGATTTATATGGAATAAAATATACTTTTTGGGATTTTTTAAAAACATATATGGGTATAAATGCTTGAGAAATTATTAAAGACATGGAAGCTCCAATATTTCCAAAATATGGGATAAGAAATAAGTTTAATAGGAATGTTATTATTGCTCCAACAAAAAGAGCTTTTCCAAACTCAATAGTTTTTTTTGCCAACTCTATTCCTAATGCAAAAATAGAGGTCAATCCAATAAAAATAAAGTTAAAAGAAATTATAGTTGCAGACCAATGAGCTTCGTGAAATGCTTCAGTAGTAATCAGAATTAAAATATCTTTTGAAAAAAGCGCAACGAAACAACATATTAGTACCATTAAATAACAATATAGTTCGGCAATTTTAGCAAAAAGATTGCTTGAATTGTCTTCTTTGTAAACTGAGAAAGCAAAGGGAGGCCAAGCTTTGTCGAATGAGAAGTACACTAGCCCCGCTATATAGGCTAATGCATTAGCAATAGAGAAAATGCCAGCATCATGCGAAGTAGATAACTTTATTAAAAAGAAACTAGCTGACGAGTTTATTAACCAAAATGCAATATTTCCTGGAATTAATGGCAGAGAAAAATTTAGCATTTTTTTCGTCCTTGTAAATTGAAAAAGTCCAAGGTCAAATTCCTTGAACAAAAATACAGTACTAACAAGGAAAATTATTAAAGTGGAAATACCTAATGACATGAACATTCCCTTGAGCCCCAACTCCATTTTAACAATAAACAGAAGACTCAGACCAACATTTAGCAATACGTTTGTAAGGTGAAATATTAAATATTTAATTGGCTTTCTTTTTAACCTAAAAAGTTGACTACAAAATTGAATTAGTATGTTTAAGGCAATGTTTAGCCCCCCTATTTTAATGAAAAAACTATTGGATATGTTATTTGTTAAGAATATTGAAATGTTTGAGCTAAATAGAATTATTAAAAGCCCAGAAACTAACCCAACTACAATAGGGAAAAAAATTGAAGAATTAAAACTTATTTTATTATCATTTTCGTTTTTTGAATCATAAAACCATCGTGCATATGCAACATCTAGACCAAGAAAAACAATTAAGCCAACTAGTGCAATCATAGAGTTAACTACGTTTAAAACACCATAATTAGCGGGTGTCAAAAAATTAGTAAAAATAGGTACTGTGAAGAAAGAAATGAATCTGGAAATAACCCCTACAAATCCGTATATAATACTTTCTGAAACTAATTCTTTAAGAAGTTTTTTTAAATTCATGTAATTAATTATTAAATCCCTAACTCCATTAGAAAACTCTGGTTTTTAATTCTAAAGCTAGGGGTGTAATCAGGGTCAGTATTATTTTCAGTGATATTTGACAACATCATTTTTGATACTTTGATATGACTATTGTGTTTGAGTACAAATTTACGAGCATCTGCCCGAATACTGTTCCGTTTTTTGTCATCTCGAATTATATCTTTCAATTTACAGTATAAATTATCTTTATTTACAGAAATTATTGGAGGAGCCCATTTATCTCTATAATTGTCTAAATGCTTAGTAAGAACAACACAACCAGAAGCCATTGCTTCTATAGAAAGAACACCGGGGCCGTTTAGATAAAGTTCATCAATTAAAATATCTGCATTAGAAAGAATATCCGGAATCTTTTCATTTGGCACGTTTTCGATAAGTTGAAAATTAAATTTAAAATTTTCTTTACTAAGTTGTTGGACCACATTAATTATGATGCTGGTGCCTTTAATCTCACTATTGGATGGAATATGAACTATATTTAAAGAGCCATTACCTTTCTTAATATAACTATAACGGGTTAATTCAATTGGTATGTGTATGTGATGATACGGCCTTAAAAGCAAACTAGCCGCGCCTGGAGCTGTGTATATTATATCTGCAAATTTTTCAAATTTTTCAATACGAGAAAGAAGCGACTTAAGGTTCGTTACGTTCTTTTCATAATTGTAGGGTGGAGGTAAAAAATAGCCAAATTCTTTAGTAAAAGATGCCGGATGCCTAACATCATCACCTAAAAATAATTGTATGATTTTTTTATTGTGCTTCTTTATTAACTCTAAATCTTTGTTATCAGGAAGTAAAGTTTCTCCTCCCCAAATAAAAATAAAAATGTCATTTTTTTTGATAAATAGTTTTTCAACTAATTTTTTTTTAACGAAAGGAATTCTATTTATAATAGTATTGACAATTCTATGAATTGTTCTTTTTCTGGTGAATTTAAAAATACTTAAATGGTAACTTAGCTCATAAGGGTTAAAATCATATTTAAAATTATAAAATTTGTTCTGTGATGAGTTTACGGTAGTAGTAGTATAATTATTTTTAATAATTCCATCTTTCAATACATTTATTAAACCACAAATTTCTAAACACCCAATCAATACCTTCATATCAATTAATTGTCATTTAAAACACAAAACTTATAATAAAAACTTTTAGTAACAAAGCCTTTTTTATACAAATCATAAAAGAAATCTTTTTTCTCTTCAAATGTTTTTTTGTAGGTTTCATGGACAGTGTAATGGCTTGGTTTAGCATTCATTATTTCAATCCATTCTTCATCAGAAATTTTACACCTCTTTTTTATTTCTTCCAAGATATCGGGGTCGAAAGGTTTCTCTTCTTTAATTTTTTCTAATGCAGTAGCTCTTATCATTAAATTTGCTCTAACCAAAGCTGAAAATTCAGAGTACCTCAAATCAATTCCAAATTTTTTAGGCAGATAGTAATTATTAGCGAAATACGAAGTTCTATTTTCCATATGGTGCCCTCCGTACCATTGCCATCCATACTTTTTTACTAGCATTTTTTTGACTTCCTCTTTATTATAGTCTAGGTAATAGAGTGGTCTGAATTTTTTGATCTTATCTTCAGATATCCACTTGATCCATTTTTCTAACCATAGAACAGGAAGGTTACCCAATTTACCATCTCCATATTTTTCGTTAATCTTTTCAATATACTTTGCATCCATATAAACCCACCCAGAAGGAGTTATTCCCTCTGTTCTAAATGAATGGCCTTCCCAAATGTGCTTAATTCCATATTTTTCTGCAGCTTCATAATGTACTGTAGCTAATGCGATATCTGTTGGAGTGTCAATTTCAGGTACAGATGCTTTAAAAAAAGATTTATATATTTTTTGATATTGAATGTTATCTACTACATGTGTGTATAAATCGATATCAAGTTTTTCTAAAACTGTATCGATGTTCTCAACTGCAATTCTTGAATTGTAGGTATTGTCAAAATGAGCTGCTAATACTCGTAACCCGAATTTCTTTTTGGCAAAATGGAGCATATATGAAGAGTCAGCACCGCCACTTACGCCAATTACAACATCATAGGGTTTACCTATTCCATCTTTTTTAACTTGCTCAACCTCTTTTTCTAACATTGCCATTCCTTCAGCACCTATAGGGTATTCATCCATCATTTGGTCATATTGCTCGCAATAATTGCAGACTCCAATATTATTAAAAGATATTTTAGGGATACGACTATCATAAATACATCTTGTGCAAGTTTGTAATTGGTTAGGGCTGTAAGTATTTAAAAATTTAAAATGTTTGTTCATCTCTTATAATTTGTGATCGTTTAGGAAATCTTATGAGAACCCCCATTCCTTTTTTTTGGTAAACAGCCATGCTACCAATTGCAGCAGCTTGAACGCCTGTTTTGCGTAAAATTTTTTTTAAATCACCAACCTTACCACAACCACCGTTTACGATAAAAGGAATATTTACTTTTTTATTGATATAATCTATTAAATCTTCATCAAAACCATTCCATGTTCCTTCTTGGTCAACTGAAGTCAAAACGATTTCTCCAATTCCTAGCGAAATAACATAATCGATAAATTGATTTAATGTTTTTTCGTTCATTCTTACTGAATGGGAAAAAATAACGTATTCATCATTTTCATTTCTTTTAACATCAACAGAAGCAACTACACTTTGACTTCCATAGCTTTTTACTGCTTCTTTAACTATCGTTGGGTTATCAAAAAGCATGGTATTAACTATTACTTTTTCAATTCCTAAACGATATAATTTTTTGAAATCTTCAATTGTTTTCACACCACCACCATATGCTAATGGCATGAAACATTCAGCAGCAAAATCCGAGAGAAGCTCAAAGTCAATTGGAGAATCTACTTTTGAAGCGTTTATATCTAATAAAATTAGTTCATCAACCTCTTTGTCATTAAAAATTTTAACAGCATTAATAGGGTCACCAATGTAAGTAGCATTTTGAAAATTGACAGTTTTAACCAATCTTTTTTCTTTTACTAATAAACAAGGCATTATTCTTTTTAAAACCATAATTAAATCTTTGCAAATGATTCGAAAATGTCCATTCCAAAATGTAAACTTTTTTCTGGATGAAACTGCATTCCTATTAAGTTGTCTTTTTGGATTGCCGAATGAAACTCATTACCGTAGTTAGTAGTAAAGAGTACATCATTTTCATTGTTACATTGTACATGATAGGAGTGTACAAAATAAAATCGATATTTTTTATCCTCTTTAAGAAAAATATTATTACGGTTAATATTTTGAACGTAATTCCATCCCATATGTGGTATTTTTAAGGAACTATCTTCTAATTTAAATTTTACAGTATTGGCATAAAACCAGCCTAAACCAGGTAGTACTCCTTCTTCACTTCCATTAGTCATTAACTGCATACCCAAACAAATTCCCAAAAAAGGAACTTTTTCTATTAAAGCTTTTTTATCGAGAATATCTTTTAATCCGTATTCGGTGAGATGTCTCATTCCTGTATCAAAAGCACCAACTCCTGGTAGAATGATTTTAGAAGCATTTTTTATTACTTCAAGATCTGAAGAAATAATTACATTCCGCTCTCCAATCTTTTTTAACATGTTTTTTATGGAAGATAGGTTACCCAATCCATAGTCAATAATAACAATCATATTTAATTAGTTGATTTAAATATTTCTGACCATAAAACAATTTCGATATCTTGGCCTATAGCGGTTGATATTTTTTCTTTAATAGCATCTTCGAAAAAATTGGACATTATTACTACACGTGAAGGAGGGGATTGGATGAAATCATTAAAGTTTTCTATCTTAATATTTATTCCAGGAAAGAAGTTACCATAACTATATTTATCGTCATCAAAAAATCTTATATTTTTGATATCAATATTGTGATTTATGAGATAGTTTACAATTCTTAAAGGTACATAAACGCCAACATCCGTTTTCCCATTTAAATATTCAGAGATTTTTTTTGCATTCTGTTCAGTAGAATTTAAAAATAAATTGTAGTAGGAATTATCTATTTCATTCGAAAAGGAATTAGTCTTTTTCTCTAAATCACTTTCAAAAGAAAAATTAGAATATAATAAACCTCCATATTTTGAACATTCAATATTTATCGAGTTAGCTCCAGCTTTTTTATATAAATTTTTTAATGAATTATTTGTGAAATAACTCCAATGTTCGTGAAATAAAGTAGAAATATCTCCTGAATCAATGTATGGTTTTTCATTTGGGACAATAATAAATACTTTCCCATTTGGCTTTAACAGAGGCTTTAAATTTGTTAAGAAAGAGTATGGATCTGGCACATGTTCTAAGACACAATAGGAAACAATAATATCGAATTTATCATCAATATCAACCTCTGGGTAAAATCCTTCAATTACCTTTATTCCATATCTTTCTGAGGCAATTTGACCTTGAATTCCAGGTTCTACACCCAGAACACTACCTTTTTTTTGTTTAATTTTATTCAATAAATAGCCTACTCCGCAACCAATTTCGAGAACTTCTTTATTTTCATAATTATCTTCGAGGATAATGGATTCCATATATTCCAATACCCCATTTGTGTATTGATCTCCAATCTCATCTTCTAGCGTATTACCCCCGATAACTGATCCTAATTTGTATGCTTTTCTCAAGTATTCATCGGTAATGGATGAATATTTTTGTTTTAAAAGACCTAATGAATTATCATTTTCAACTTCAAATTCCAGAGAGTTAGGAATGTCATTATGGTTTGAAGGTTTATTATGTAATTGATAAACAAACGGAAGTTTAAATTTATTTTTTGAATTCATAAAAATTATTTAGTTATATATCTTTCATTGAGACCTCTATAAACCAATCCAAGTTTATATTTAAAATGGGGTTCAGTTGTGGTGTTGAATAATATTTCATTTAGCAATATTTCAGGTTCATTATAACCTACAATCGCTCTTGCAGATGTTGTACCTGAAAAACGTGGATTAATTTCAAAGACATAAAATTTCCCATTGTGAATTCTACCTTGGACATTTATAGCTGAATTAGATCCAATGGCCGTTGCTATTTTCTCACAAGTTTCATTTATAAATGACCTTTCTACAAACTCTCCTTGCGAAATTCCACTACTAATTATTAATCTTTTACCTAAATTATTATTTGGAGTTTTATTTTTAACACCCAATTTATAACCTAAACCTGATTTTAAATGCCTTTTTAACACGATTGAACTTATAATGTCTCCTTTAGTAGAAGATAAAACTCCAACAGTATACTCATTGTCGGCATTTCCAATATATTCTTGAGCTATTATTTTTATATCATTGATTAGTAAGTAGCTACTGAAAACTTTAAGTTCATTTTTATTTTGAACGATAAAAACATTTGCAGAGCCGCCAGCTCCACTGGACGGTTTTAAAACTACAGGGAAAAAATCTATACTATCTATATCCTCTATTTTGCTAATAATAAATGAACGTGGACAATTAAAACCATTTTCTAATAATAGCTCATTGCATTTAAATTTATTTAAACACATGTCAATAAGCCTTTTAGAGTTTATTGGAACATATATATTTTGAGACTCAAATTTTTTTATAAAAGAAGCTATTTTAATTAACTCATTTTCTGACCCTGGGAAAATAACTTTAATTTTATTTTGGAGGCATTTAGACAATAAAGTGTTGATATAGTCTTCATCAGAAGCAGATGGTAACAGGGAAAAATCATCAACATCCATTTTACCAAAACTGACTGTTGATGTATCGCTGCCAAATAACTTTACAGGTAAATCAGTAAGTTTTATTGCTTTTATTATTTGTCTACCAACACCGCCTCCGCCTATACCAGTAATTAAAACATTATGCTTCATATATTATTTCGTTTTAGACAAGATTTAACAGACTCATGTACATTAGGGTAATAGTTTAAAACTGTTTTGTAAGGTATGTTCAACTTATCAATACAGTAGTTTTTATCTTCTAAATCCAATATAGCCATACTATATAAATTCCCATTATCTCGGGGTAAGCCGCATGAACCGACATTGATATAGTGTTTATTATTTGATCTTTTTATAAAAGATCGATGCGTGTGCCCCATTAAAACAATGTCATAATCTATATTTTTCCATTTTTTTAAATCGCTGTACTCATAAACATATTCATGTAAATTATTAGTAGGACTAGCATGTACCATTAGTATTTTTAAACCATTAAATTCTAAACTAAAATTTGTCGAAAGAGATGATAAATAAATACTTGATTTTTCGCTTAATATTTTCTTACTCTTACTCAATTGATAAACTTTATCTTTTTCAGGATTAATTTTTTTATCTTCTAAAATCATCACATCATGATTCCCTTTAATACTTTGAACTTCATATTGAATAAGTAATTCAACAACACCATTAACATCGGGATAATAACCGCAAGCATCTCCAAGAAAAAATATCTTATCAACTTTTTCATTCAAATATTCCAAACACCTTTTTAACGCCATGGCATTGCCATGAGCATCAGAGATAACTCCTATTTTCATTTTTTAATAATATCAACTATTCCATCTCGAATATCATACTTCAAAACACCATCAATAACGGACAAAAGTTTTTTGTTAGAAAAATTATTATTTAAGGATAACTCTACTTTGGACTCATCAAAAACAAGCTTAGAATTACTTCTTGTCACCTCTATTACCAACAAAGCCAATTGTCTCATACTTACTGGTTCTCCAGATGAAACATTATAGATGCCATTAACATTCTTTAACACCAATTCTTCAACAATTAAAGCAATATCTTTAACACTAATAAAGTCTTGAATTCTTTCCCCTCTCCCATATAAAGTTATATCCTCATTGTTTAATGCTTTATCTATAAATATTTTTATCACTCCTTTTTTTAACGCTCCACCAAAGGGTGATGAGACCCGAATTATTAAGTAATCTTTTAATGCTACTCTTATTCTTTTTTCACTTTCATATTTCTGTTGTAAATAACTACCTTCTGGAAAAATGGGTGAAGACTCTGTTAGCGAAGGCAAAGCTTCTTCTCTGTTATAGATATGGGCACTTGATATGTATACTAAACGGGTACTGTTCTTCTGACAATAATCAATTACATATTTGTCTATCAACTGGTTTTTACTCGCTGCAATTGCACTTTCTTCAGAATTGTAAGAATTGGGTAATACTGCAGCTGCATGTATAATTATATCAGGATTTATTTGAGATAAATGAGAGTTGCTTTCTTCTTTAGAAGTTAAATCAACTTTAAAAAGCTTTTTTTGTGCATCAGTGATTGTGTTAAAACGAGTGCCATGAACATCGAAACCCCTATTTAATAGATATTTATAGACATGCCCTCCAATAAGCCCCGTACATCCTGTTATTAAAATTTTCACTATTGATTATTCATCCATTTAGCAGTTCTTAAAACTCCTTCTTCTAAGTCCACTTTAGCCTTAAAGTTTAATATTTCTTCAGTCTTTGTTACTGACGGGATTCTGATTGCTATATCTGCAGATAATGGTGGATCAAAAACAATTTTAGATTTGGAGTTTAATACTCTACATACTAATTGAGCTAATCCTAATATTGTAATAACTGCTCTTGAATTACCAATATTAAAACTTTGACCAACTGACTCAGGAGTGTCTAAACACTTTAAAATACAATCAACAAAGTCGTCTACAAAACACCATGCTCTAATTTGAGAACCGTCTCCATCAATATGAATTGTTTCATTTTTCAAGGCTTTTTTAATGAAAATTTGAATAGCACCTTCCCCAGTTTGTCCTGGTCCGTAGACATTAAAAGGTCTAACAGTAATTGTAGGAAGCTTATATTGGCTATGGTAAGCATGTGCCAAATGTTCTCCAGCTAATTTACTTACAGCATAAGTCCATCGAGCTTCTCCTGCACTTCCTGCAACTGCTTGATCGGTTTCACTAGACTTAAATGCCATTGAACCAAATATTTCCGAGGTAGAAAAGTCAATAATTTTATCACTAACCCCATTAATATATGCTGCTTCAAGCATGTTTGCTGTACCGATCATGTTTACCTGCATCGTTCTTACAGGCGACTTAATAACAGTATCGATACCTGCAATACCTGCTGCATGAATTACAACTTCTGCACCCTTCATACTTGCTGTCATCAATTTAAGATTTAAAACATCACCTCTAATAATATTAATATTCTTATGATCAGCATAACCAGACCCTGATAATGTGTCTCGATGAAAATTATCATAAACCGTTATTTTATTATCTTCAACTAAATGTTGAATTAAAGTGTTAGCTATAAATCCTGCACCGCCGGTAATAAAAATATTTTTATTTATCATTGTTTATAATTCAATATTGTTTATTTGTTGGACAATATACTTAATTTCTTCCTTTTGTAAAGACTCGAAAAGAGGAATTACAAGTCCTTGATTATATGCATACAAAGCATTAGGAAAGTCTTCTTTACAATTTATATAGTATTTTTTTTGATAATATTTCATATGGGGAATACATTGAGCACCGTAATTAGTTCCTATTCCTTTTTTATTAAGCGAATCAATTATTTTATCTCTATTTAACCTTTTATCAATTAAAATATGAAAAGATTGCCAAGAGTGTGTTTTTTCTTGGGTTGTGATTGGCAAGGTTACATATTTATTTTTTATATGATTTAAATAGTAACTAACTATTTCTTTTTTTCTCTCTAATTGGTTATTAAACCTTTTAAATTGAGAATTTAATAATGAAGCCTGAATATCAGTAAGTCTATAATTAAAGCCGGCCTCAGAAAACTCCATTTTTTCATTTTCAATTGAAACTCCATGATTTCTTAAAGTTCTAATTTTTGAGGCCAAGACAGGATCATTTGTTGTAATAATACCACCTTCACCTGACGTAATGGCTTTTCTGGGGTGAAATGAAAAAGATCCAGCATGGCCAAATGAACCAGTGAATTGATTATTTTCTGTTGATCCTAATCCACAGGCAGAATCTTCAATAACAAATAAATTATGTTTTTTAGCTATTTTGACGATTTCTGAAATATCACAGGGGAACCCAAACTCATGAACTGGAATAATAGCTTTAGTTTTTGGGTTAATACAATTTTTAATTTTAGATGTATCTATATTGAAAGTTTCTAGCGAAATATCTACAAAAATAGGTTTAGCCCCTACTAATTCCACTACATTAGCTGTGGCAATATAAGAAAGAGCTGGCACTATAACTTCATCCCCTGGCCCTACACCTAAAACAATTAGAGAGAGATGCAATGATGCAGTACCGTTTGATACAGCAATCGCTTCTTTACATCCAACATAATTAGCGATTGATTTTTCCAGCTGTAAAACTTCTTTACCCTGCACTAGCATTCCAGACCTTAAAACATTACTAACTTTGTCAATGTCTTCTTCTGTTATTTTTGGTCTAGCTAGTGGTATTGAAAACATAGCTGCTTGCTTTTTAGATATCATTTACCCTAAAATTACTATTTAAAAGCAGTATTGATAAAATTCATTCTATTTTAATTGTAAAATCACTAAACCCCATCCCAAAAACTCTTTATTTTTATAGAATTTAAGATTTCTTCAGGATTTTCTTTTTCGTTTAAATAAATACTAACTTTTTTACGTTGTCCAGGATCTAAATCGAAAAAATTATCAGAAAAATTCTCTTTGCTATTGGAAGATATATGAATCCCTTTTGCAAAATTTTTACAAGTTATTATTAAATCTATTTTATGGTCTTTCTTATTTACTATTGCTTTATACTCAATCACTGGATTAGAAATTTCTAAATCTTTAAATGCCAAAAAGTAAATACTTTTGGATGAGATTATTTCTCCTTTTTCTTTTAAACCTAATTTTAGATAACGCTGTTTCTTCTTCTCAAATTTTGGAAGTTCGCTTTTAAATATTGTTAAAATAGTGCTTACTTCAAATGGGTTTAAACTCACTTGCTGTTTCCAGTTTTGTAAAATGGAATCCCCATTAAATGGTATTAACGAAATTTCAACTTCTCCAATAAAAGCTTCCTTTAAGTCTGAAACTACAATTACCTGTAATTTGCTATCTATAAATTCATGACTAATAATTACTGGCTTAAATGCTTTTTTTACATTATAGTGTAGGGCTTTCCATTTGCCGTAATAATCTATTCCCGACCAAGAAGCCCCTGGCCAACAGTCGTTTAATTGCCAGTAAAGAGAGCCCATACAAGTAGCTTTATTTCGTCTATGTGCTTCAATGGCAGTTCTTATTCCATCAGCTTGTAGAATTTGACTCACATATAAAAGAGATTCGAAATTTTTTGGCTTTTTAAATTCTCTATTCATATACTCTTCAATAGTTGCATTCCCAATACTAGATCGTTGGTGGGATTTCATAACTTCAGAATACATATTTGTATCTTCAAGACTCGCAAAATTCTGAAAACTAGAGAATTCTGTAAATGACTGAAAGCCATACTCACTCATAAAAGGTGATATTTTAGAGTTGAAATTTTCAAAAGGCTCTTTACCCCACCAAACTCCCCAATAATGGGTATCTCCAGTTTTATAAGTTTCTGGAATACCTTCTGCTGCACTTGGTGAAGAAGCCCAATAATCTGTTCCTATATTGTATTTAATTTCTCCATGTTCTGGATGATAATCATAAACTACTTTTGGTAAAATATGATGGAAGAGAGTATCATAATCATGCCATATTTTATCTGCTATTTCTTGTGATTGTTCTTTTATAGCTGTCTTCTCCCAACCCCAACGTTTCCAAGCTGCTAAGTTCTCGTTATTGCCGCACCAAAGAGCCATACAAGTATGTTTTTTAAGTCGATTGTAATTGTCTATTGCTTCCAAACGAACGTTTTCTAAAAAATTAGAATCCCCTGGATACATTGCACATGCAAACATAAAATCTTGCCAAACCATAAGTCCCAAAGAATCACAAATTTCATAAAACCTATCATCTTCGTAAACTCCACCTCCCCAAACACGAATCATATTCATATTGGCATCAGCTGCTGCTGATAGTAATTTTAAATAGTCATTATTGGTCACTCTTGGAAGAAAAATATCTTGAGGAATATAATTTACTCCTTTAGCAAAAACGGGAAGGCCATTTACTTTAAAAAAGAAGTTGGGGGCTTGAGTAGAATCTTTATCTTCTAAAGCAATTGTCCTTAGCCCTAGTTTTTGATTTGCTAACCTTTTATTCTTTTTATTTACTAGCTCTACCTTGACGTCATATAAATATTGTTCTCCCATTCCGTTGGGCCACCACAGCTTTGGATTGTCAATTTTAAAATGAGAGACATGCTTTTTTTCCCCCACGACAAGTTTTAGATCAGAACTGTAAGCAATGGAATCATTTAGTTTAATTATAATATTGGCATTGGGGGTTTTTATTGAAGATTCAATTGTTGTATTTACAGAAATATAAGCAAGGCTATCAAAAGTATATTTAATATTAAAATCCTTAATTCTAAAATCATTCCAGCTAATTAAACTAACAGGGCGCCAAATTCCAGAGGTTACTAGTCTAGGGCCCCAATCCCAACCATAATGGTAAGCAGCTTTTCTGGTAAATACATTTACTCGCTTTCCTCCTTCTACTTCTCCCCTTTCTGCTTGATCGTTAGCGGAAACTGGAATAGTATAGTATAGTGAATTGTATAGTTCTAATCCTTTTTTTATAGGTGATTCTAAAACAATTCGAAGTGTGTTTTTTCCTTTTTTTAAAAATGGTTTTACATCTACATTATAAGTTCTGTGCATATTATTAGACTCG
>Ga0233438_10002129_pt1 | contig 20408 bp, 32 predicted proteins | sample SI_123_September_FD_182720 | JGI IMG/M metagenome (GOLD analysis project Ga0233438, IMG submission 182720) | Seawater microbial communities from Saanich Inlet, British Columbia, Canada - SI_123_September2016_10_MG | ecosystem: Environmental > Aquatic > Marine > Inlet | place: Canada: British...
TCAATGACTTCGATGTTAGTGATATAATCAAAAGAACCACTCAGACCATTATACCTGTTAACATGTTGCATGACCAAAGCAGCGACTGATGCTTCAGTAAGAGAAGGAGACTCATAATAAGAGTGTTCACCCTTACCGTATGCATCTTCTTCAAAGACGAGTTTATCTACATGGAAGTTAACCACATACTCAGAACCACCCTTAAACTTATGGAAGTTCGTTCCATACTCTTCAAGGTTTTGTGTGTGTACCACATACCACCTTGCAGTTCCATCTTTGATTCTATCTAAACTCATACTAACTCCTTTGTTTTGTCATTATGTACATAGTATATCAAAAAAGTTAGCGCATTGTCAACGCTTATCTACCTACTTGTGGCAGATATTTTGCCTTGGTTTCCTCCCATGACATGAATGCAATATCATCATAAAACAAGGTCTCATCGAGGTTTGTTCTATCATTTTTAACTAGATTGGTGATTCGTTTCCTTGCATACTTATCTTTCCATAGAGTAGTAAGACCCTCTGTAGAGAAGTCTTGTGAACAAACTAGTTGGTCTTCTTTAATCTCACCTCTTAGAAACTCTCTGGAGTTATCATATAAGGCAGACCAATAGATACCTCTTTGATGGTCTGAACGAATAATGTTCTTAGGTATTTCTAGTTTAGGGAAAAGAAAACTTCTGAATCTATTTCTATGGTCTCTTTTCCAAGGTTGACCATTCTCTCGTGTTGCTACATAGAGTGAGAAGAATCTATCGTTGTAGTTCTTTTCACCATACTTCAGCATCTCGCGTTCAGTGTCTTTGGTCAATTCGTATGTCATAGAACCATTTGAGTATCCACATTTCTTCCAATGTTTAAGTCTATCATATTGTGATAAACCACCTGTCTTGGATTTACCATACAAAGATGTAGTTGTGACACTGACTAGTTTATTACCATAGTTTTCTTCCCACTGTTTCTGTATATCTTCTGATAGACATAGAAGTGCAAGTAGTTTTCCACCTGTATAGTTATACCCTAGTGGTTGTAATGGCACAATTGTAGAACCGATACATGAATGATTTAGAATACCACTGTTGGTTTTGAAATCTCTTTCCCAACCGATATGATTATCACGAGGAGTCAAGTCAATGAAATCACCTGTGATACAGATAACTCCAAGATATTTTCCTGTTGGTTTATCTCTAACAACATAATGTAGATTTCTACCGATGTTAGAAGAGTTCTTCATTGTAGATGTAAATGTTCTGATACAATTCCAGATTTCTGACCATGAACCTGCTGAAAAGTTATCATCTCCTTCTTTAGAAGTGTATATCAATTCTGGTTCTAGGTTCTCAAAATCTTCAGGTGATTCTGGCATCCATATATTGTTCTTTACTTCGTTAATGAGTCTTACATGTTTCTCATCTTTGAATTGTTTCTCAGAACCGAATAGTGTTCCTATTTCATGTGTAGGATATTTACGATGTATCTCCTGATACTTCAAGTATAAAGTGTATTCTTCTACTGTCATTTGAGATACAAAAGATAAGTCTTCTGTAATTCTATCTCTCATCATAGACCTGCCTAATGCATCAGGTTCTACATAGTTTTCTTTATACTCTTCGTATTGTTTCTGTATTAATTTATCGTCAAACATTAAAATCTTGGAATTTCTCTGCACCTCGGTTTCTATCAAACACTGGAGTATCATCATTGACATTCATACCACTATCGACTAATTCTTCCTGTGCATCTTGTTCACAATCGTATAATTTCATACGACTTCTATCTACACCGATAACAAACCTCTTAAATATTGTAGGGTCATTGTATCGATTCTTTAACTGTTTGACTACCATTTGGTCTAATTCTTCAAGTTCTTCTGAAGTTATTAATGCAAACATTAAGTCTGCCGTTGCAGGTAGACCAAAACTTTCAGAAGTATCTTCAAGTCCAATATCTGTAGAACCATAACCACTTCTTGTAGTCTGAGTTGCACTCATAATAGGTACATCATACTCAACTGCAAGTCCTCTAAGTTCTTCTGCAATACTTTTCACCAATGTGTATGAGTTTGCACCAGCACCAGGTCTGATTCTGTGTGATGCACATATGTTTAGATAATCAATGAATATCAAATCAGGTTTGAAATCCTTTTTAATTTCTAGTTCTTGTAATAGATGTCTGAAATGACCAACATGTGCTGATGCTGTTGGATATTCTTTGATGATTAGTTTACCCTTTGTCTTTGCACGAATCTTATCAACCTTTTTATCAAACATCTTTTTAGATAAATCAGGAAGTTCTTTCATTGGAATGTTAAGAACATTTGCATCTATTCTCTCTGCAATTCTTTCTTCTGACATTTCTAATGTAATGTATAGTATGTTCTTGTTCATCATCAATCCAGAAGCTGCCATATGACACATAAACAATGATTTACCAACACCAGTTCCTGCAAGACATATATTTAAAGTCTTGTTAGGTAAACCACCTTTGGTAATCTTATTAAAGTATTCTAAGTCAAACGGAATCTTCTCTTCTTCTGTATGATAGAACTCGAAACGAGCATCTGCATCTTCAATCTGGTCATGACCAATGTGTTGGTCAAAGGAGACTGACAATGCATCTTTTAAAAGTTCAGGTATTTCACCAGTTGACCTTTGAGATTTCTTATCGATAACCTCAATAGAGTCCATGACTGCAATATAGATTGCTCTATCTTTGCACCACTTTTCAGTTTCTTCAACGAGCCAATCCATTGGAGTTGTCTCTTTGTCGAATTGACCGATTACGGTTTTAGACATTTTCAATTCATTCTCTGATAGAGAAGTATTGTTGTCTAAGTTTATGAGAAGTGCTTCCGTAGTAGGTGGTTTAGTATACTTCAAGAAATACTCTTGTATTTCTTTGAATACTACCTTCTCGTCATTCTCGGTGAAATACTCTGATTTTAGGAAAGGTAAAACCTTCCTAGTAAAGGGTTCATTCTGAATCAGATTCTTCAGGATTGTCTGTTCTAATCTCGCTATTGCTTCCATATTTAAACTCTTTATTAACTGCTTGTTCTAATGATTCCATAACTTCTGGTGTGAAGTATTTTTCAGGATTATTATTGATGGTTTTACCGAATTCGGTTTTGCCATTTGGTAATTTAACTCTCGTTGATGATTTCTCAAAAACACCATGTTTGAGTGCAAGTTCTAGTAGACCATAATATCTATCAAGACCAGTGTCATATGATAATCTCACATCAACAACTTTGTTCTCAACAGTAAGTCTGGACTTTGCATTCTTACAGTGAATGATATTACCGATAATATCTGTTCCGTCTTTCTCCTTTCTCTTAGAGAGATAGATAATCGATGATGCAGCGTATTTAAGACCACTACCACCACCCATTTCTTTTTGTGGGAACATAGAACCAATTACATCGTAAGTATGGTTGGTTACAATCATAGGAACTTTTGCTCTACCGAGTTTTAAAGTTAACACTCTGAATGCACCTTTTACAATTTGGGCACGAGTCATATCTTTAGTCTCTTTGCCCTCTGCGGTATCTTCGATTTCTTTAGTAGTTGATAACATACCAAGTGAATCTAATACAAACATCATAGGTGGTCGTTCTGACTCATCTGTTTCTAAATATTTGTCTAAGATACTTATTGATTGAGTTCTGAACTGTTGAACAGTCACAACTGGTACAATAACGATTCTCTTTGAATCTATACCTCTGTCTTCAATCATTTCTTTTGTGATTGCAGATTCAGATTCAAAGTAAATTACTGCAGCGTCTGGATTATCTGAAAGGAATTGTTTGACCATTCCTAATGCAAAGAAAGTTTTTCCTGTTGCTGATTCACCTGCAATTGCAGTAATTTTGTTTTTGGGGAGTCCACCATGTAGTGAACCAGAAAGGAGTGCATTAAAGATATAACTGCCTGTGTCTACAAACGAGTCTACATCTCCTGCTTGAACTCCGTCAGCAACAATACCTGCGTATTCATTGCCTGTTGATTTGATTAAGTCTTTCAAAAAACTCATAATTATACACCTCTCATAATGTTTTTAATCATAACTCTATTATAGAGGTATCTATGAGATTTGTAAAGGGGTTTTTAAGATTCTTTTTTGCGGTATCTGTCGGACATGTCTTTCATGGATTCATCACATTTGACATGTTCTTCCATCATTGCCTTGATTTGGGATATTTGAATTTCCATGAATATGAATCCGGCATATAACCCACCTATCAAGAACATATAAAGTAAGTCTATGGTTGAATATTCCATTAGTCTAAAACAACTGTTGCATTGGCAAGTAATACTTCTCTGTTTGCCATGTGTTGTTCTTCTACTAAGTCTTTGTTCTCACCTGTATATTTTACTGCATGGTGGTCTGAAATCATTTGTTCGTTGACATTAACTTTATGACCAAATACTGGATGTCCTTCAATGTGATGTGCAAACAATTCACCTAGAATTCTTCCAAACTTTCCTTTGTCATGTGAGATTAAAGTAATTGACTCTGCTTCTTCTAATAGTTTCTTTAGATGTTTCTTTGATGCTTTACCAAACTGCTTCTCTGTTAAGTCTCTTGTTCTGGATTCAGGAGTATCGATGCCTAACATCCTTACTCTTTGTTTTTTATAAACCATTCCAAAACCAAGGTCGATATCTACATCTACTGTATCACCGTCAACTACCTTTACAATAGTCACATTGTATTCATATATGTTTTTCATACTACTATTTAGGGTAATTATGTTTTCGATGAGAAGTCTTCTCTTCCCAATCTTCTATTGCTTTTTTGATGGAGTCTTCTGCGAGGACTGAACAGTGTAATTTGATTGCAGGTAATTCAAGGATTTCTGCAATCTCTTTATCTTTAATTTGTTTTGCTTCGTCAATTGTTTTGCCTGTAAGTAGGTCAACGAACAACGAACTTGATGCAATAGCACTTCCGCATCCGTATGTTTTGAATTTGACATCTATGATTCTCTCATTGTCGTCTAATTTTAATTGAAGTTTCATTACATCACCACATGCAGGTGCACCTGTCATGCCTGTTGCAACCATTGGGTCGTTTGGGTCAAATCTACCGACTGAATGTGCTTCTGGATTATTCAGAACATCTTCGAATCTATCGACTACCTTTTTACTATATGCCATGGTTCTATTTAGGCAAAGAAATTATCAAGACTTGCAACTGGTTCTACATTCCAGTCAATAAGATTGATAATACCTTTGAGTGGTTCAATGAATGCCTTATCAAACTGTAAGTCATAATCAACATACTTCTGTATGTCAAACTCACGAGGCAGAACCGATAAGAATGAGATAACATTCTCTTTTATTGGGTTTGGTGTTGTAAGATATGTAAAGTGGAGTTTATCTCCGTTCTTTATCAACTCATATCTTTTATCTAAGTTTAGTTTCTCTAAGTGGTGATTGTAAAGTAAGGCACCTCGGACATGTATGGGTGTACCCTTTGAATAGATGTTTGAGTTATCTTTGTATTGATTGATATTATTACACCCTCTTGGTGATGCAATCTCTTCTACAGGTAGATTTCTAAATTCCTTTCTTGTTGTCTCAACAAAGTCCCACAATTCATTCTCTGTTTTAGTCATTACAATATTCAATGCTTCAGTAAGTTTCTTTCTGACCCATTGTGGAGTTGAAGACTTTGCAGTTTCAATACCCATCATTTTTAATTTAGGTTCTCTAAGTCTTACACCCTCATTGTCATATACATTTAGAATGTATCTTTTCTTTGCAGTCCAGATACCTCTATCTGCAATTACTTCACGACCCATTTCCATTTTCTGTTGAAATGAATTTGTGTAATCTTTAAGGTCTTCAAATCCCTCTCTTAGTGCCTTCTCAATTTCAACTTCAATTTTACATAAGAAGTCAACAACTTTACTCTTATCTTTTTGTTGTTCTGGTGTGAAGATTTGATTTACTAAATCATCAAGTGTGATATAGATTGAATCAGTGTCCATTGCAACGATGTAATCTTTATTTGTCTTTAGAACTTTGTTTAGATAATCATTTGCAGTTTTCTCTGACCACTTAATTACTAATTGACCTGCAGTAGTGACTGACTCTGCAAGTTGTGGGTCAAAGAATGCAAACCATTGATTAGCAAGAACACCATATGCACTGTTTAAAGAAATCTTTCTGACCTGTTGATTGTTGTATGCTCGTTTAATTCTAACTTCGAGTTTTTTCTTTTCAATAGGGTCGTCACATACTTGTAGTTCTTTCTGATAACCAATCATCTTCTGTTTGTATTCCTTTCTCTCATCGTATAATGTTTCCATGAGTTCTGGAAGAAAACCTTGTTTGTCTCTTTTGAATTTAACACCGTTTGGTGTGACTGTTAGATTCTGTCTTTTCAATTCAGATAAGTCAATTGTCTTGTCTAACATGCCTGCAATCTTGGTGTCCATAAGACCAGTCTTTACCATTTTCTCTGGTGAAATATTAAACTGCATGATTAGATGTGGATAAAGAGAGTTCAAGTCAAACGACATAACCCAATTATGACCACCGACTTGTGGTTCTTTTACATATGCACCTTCAATACGATGATTCTTTCCGTCTCGTCTTAATGCCTGAGGTGGTGTTTGTATGCCTTGTTTCTTCAGATGATTATAGATGATTGTTTCCCAATACTTAACCATACCGAATGTGTCGTTGTAATTACACTTGGCAGAATATGCCATAACAATTGTTAGTTCTAAGAATCCAAGTTTCTCTTCTAGTTCTTCAACAAGAACTGCATCTTTAACATTATATGCAAGGAACTTTGAGTAGTCTTGTTTGTAAAGTGTGTGTAGATTACCATACTCTGAGTAATCAATCTTACCTGTATTGAGTTCTACTTGTGAAATGTGTTCTAGTTTATATGACTCTTGTGTTTGTGGTGTGTGTTTACGATACAAGTCTAAGTAATCTACAATACTGATACCATAAAGATTGAATGTCTGTTGTTTCTGACCGAAGTTAGACTTAAATTCTCTAACATCTGACATTCCCCACGGTGATAATTTCTTATGTTCTCCTTCACCGAAAACTTTGTCAATTCTATTACAAAGATATGTAATATCAAATGAATCTACATTCCAACCTGTGACAATATCAAAACTTGCTTTTCTCCAGAACTTTATGAACTCTGTTAGAAGTTGTGCCTCGTCTACACAATTATAGTAAACACAATTGGCAGGTTTTTCATCCCAAGGACCTAGACCGAAGACATGTGTATTATGACCGAAAGGTTTGATTGCAATTGCATTGACTTTCTCACTTGCAATAATTGGTTCTGGAAAACCATCTTCACACTCACACTCAATATCAAGTGTTGCAATTCTTACTTTCTTTGTATCGTATTCGAAGTCTGTTGGAAACTTATCTGAAATATAAGTATAGACATACCTATCATAACCATGTATTTCCATACCTGCTGTTTGATGGTATTTTTCTCTAAACTTTCTGGCACCACCCATTGAGTTGAGTTCTACAACTTCAAGTGGTCTACCGTCTAATGATTTGTAAGGTGTATCACCTTTTCTGGAGGGAACAAAATGTTTAGGTCGATAATCAACCTTCATTTTGACTTTCTTATTGCCTTGATACCCTGTGACTAATATTTTATCACGAGTTCGACATACATTTGTGTAAAAATCCATACTGTAAGTATACTACAGTAGGTCTATTCTGTCAATGTGGTTTGTTCTCTATCGTTAAGTAAATTGAAACATGCTTCATACTTTTCTTTTGCTGTGGCATATTTCTCAATTTGAGTGTCAAGTGCTTGGCCAACTTCTGGATGTTCACCAATACCTGCGGGATTATTTCTGTATATTTCAATGTTTGCCATTGCCATATCCATTTCACCTTGATATTGACTCATTAACGCTTGTATCAAATCCATTATCTACCTCTTTGTCCCCTTACATTATTACCTGTCTCAACTTTAAAGTTCTGTTCTAGTTGTGGTTTAGGTTCAAATACTGATTGAACTTTATCGTGTCTTACTTCGAATACAAACTCTTTTGCAAATGGTATATAAGGAGCAAGTTGAACTTCCATTCTGTTGTCTTCTAAAGACACCAAACATTGTTGTGCATCAGTCAATTGGTACTTACCTTTCCACCAAAGATTCTTAAAGAAACCAATTAAGATTTCTCCTGTATCTAGTCTGAGACATTTAACTTCGTCTCTTATGCTACGCATTTCTGACCATCTCCTGTAGTTCAACACTTCGTCTTCCTACTTGTTTGAACCAACGACTGTCTTCCATTTCAACTGCAACCTTTTCCCAATCACATTCAACAACACCTTTCCACATATTATTAAACTTACCAAATCTGGTTCCACCTAGATTGAAAGTCATGTTTACAAGGACATGTTGTATGTTTTCTGGTAATGCATAGAAGTCTTCACCACCCTTTGATTCAAATAAATGAATAGTTTCTTCTAAATGTTTATCAAAGTCCATTTCATAGTATATGTCAACAGTTTCTTGTGAGACTGGTGTACCAACTGGTTGTCCGTGTTCTGCATCGCCTTCTTTAATAAGATGTCCAACACCTAGTGTCAAATATCCTAGTGAATCTGCATAAACTTCAAGGACTTCTCCCTCGTGTCTCTTAATTTCTTGCATCAATTTTTCTCTATTCATCGCCTTCTCCTTCTATTAATCCCCAATCTATAGGGTTTGGTGGGTTTATAACAGTGACATTTCCGTCTCCATCAAACTGAACCTCTTCTGGTTCAACCGACAATCTGTATATTTCTTGTAATCGGTCTTTCTCTGCAAACCATTCGTCCGTGCCTGCATCATATCTATTACCTATCACAAAGATGGTGTCACCCTCAGGTGTCTGTATCGGATATTGTATCTGTTGCATTTGATTCCTCTTTTTTTATTTGTTCTTGCATTATTTCAACAAGAATGTTTCCCATAAGATTATTTAGGTCGTTATTATTTAGTAGATTATCTAACTCTTCACCACTGTCTGGCAACCTTCTAATCGTTCTTTCAAAGTTTATATTGGGTTTTCCGTTTTCAAATCCTACTTTACCATATTGATAGACAAGACCTTTAAATTCTCCTTCTATCAATTCAATAGCAGCATCCTGTTCGTGAGGATTCTCTACTACTCTATATGTTTTACCGAATAATGTCGATGTCATCAGGATTCTCATTCCATACTTCAAGGGTATCTCGAAGTCTACCATCAGAAAGTAGAGTCATGTATCTATTAGATGCTTTCTTTCTCCACCATTCTGTTAAATTATTTATTGAGTATCTATCATGGTTGGATTTCTTTATCAGTGTATCAGTTTTACCCAATATAACATCTTTAGAATTCTCATAACCTAAATCAGATACATAAAATCTTTTTCTTTCATTCAATCTTCTTGCATCATCTACTACTTCTGTAAAGGTCTTCTTATCATCTTCATTAAGAGACTTCTTAATAATAGATATCATTTTAGATTGAACTTTCATTTTTCTACTTGATGCTCCTTCCCAAACAATCGGACCACCATTCTTCTCTACAAAGAATTTCTCTAAGTCTTTAAAGTAGTTGTCATTCATAAGTGGTGCAAAATTACTATCGGTTAGACCTTGACCTTTCATAAAAGGTTTTAAACCATCATACTGTGACATACTCTTAGTTGAACCATATAGTGAGGTAGTTTCAAAGTGACATAGATTCATGTCATACTTCTCATCTATAATTTGTTTTACCTCATGTGAACAACACATCAATGCAAGTAGTTTACCACCAAGATAATTAAATCCAAATGGTTGAGTAGGAACTATAATCATTCCCATGATTGCATGTTTGTTAAATACAGGCATTGCTTCTGCACCCAACACTTCACCAAAATACCTATTTCTAGGAGCAATGTTCATCATTGGTGAACCTAGTCTTATGAAACCCACAATCTTATTTGTATTTGTTTCATAGACCATTAAAATTAATTTTCTACCAGGATTTGAGGCCTCAATTGCATGTGATGTAATAATCTCTAAGTAGTTGTGAAAGATTTCGTGGTCTGCAACACCAACTCTAAAGTTCATATCTTCTGGATGCATGTTGAAGTCTGAAAAGAAATCGTCTGATAGATTAAAACCAAAAAGAGGAGATGGCATTTTTGACACCCTCTCTAGTTTGATTTTTCTTAAATAGTCTGCCATATTACCAAAATTCTGGTAATACTCGGTGATTTTATCAGAAGCAAACTTAGCGTCTTCCTCTGATAAGACTAAATCACATTTGAAATCAGGCATTCTATAAGTTTGCTAATACATTCTCAGGTGATGATACTTCATATGGGTCTGTATCAATGTTGTCACTGTATCCTTCTTCTGCAAACATTCTTTCAATAACACCATCATTTACTACCATTGCATATCTCCAACTTCTAATACCGAAACCGAGATTTGTTTTTTTAACTGAAGCACCTATGAGTTGTGTGAATTCACCATTTCCGTCTGGTAATGGTCTCACATTCTCTACACCTTGTCCTTCAAACCACGCATTCATTACGAATGAATCGTTTACTGATAGACAATATATTTCATCAATACCCTTTTCTTGGAATTGTGAGAACTGAGTCTCAAAACCAGGTAGTTGGAATGATGAACATGTTGGTGTAAAAGCACCAGGTAATGCAAAGATTACCACTCTTTTACCTGCAAATTGTTCTTTAGTGTTTAACAAAACAAAGTCACCATCGACTCTGATAGGAATAGTCACTTCAGGTATTTGAGTTTGTCCCTCGACTATTTCTAGTCCAATTTTATTATTCATTTACTTCTCCATAATGTAAAAAGATACACCCATTATATTACAAATGAGTGTATCTGTAAAGGTAGTTTTTAACTAATTTTAATAACTACTGGTTTGTCTTCCTCAGGAACAACTTTAACCAGTTTGACATGTAAAATACCATCTTTCATGTCTGCACCTTTGACTTCAACTAAGTCAGCAAGATTAAAACTTCTTTTGAAAGCTCTTGATGCAAGTCCTTTATGAACAAAGTCCTTAGAATCTTCATCTACTTTACCTTCAATCGTAAGAACATTTTTCTCCCTAGAGATTTCAATATCCTTTTTGCTGAAACCTGCAACTGCAAGTTCTATGCAAAAGTTTTCATCATCTTCCTTTACGATGTTGTAAGGTGGATAATTAGTTTGTGTGTGATGTGACAATCTTTCGAGGTCTTCGAAGTACCTGTCAAATCCTATTGCGAACGGTCTGAATTGACCAAATATATCTAAATGCGTCATATTTTTTCTCCTATTTTTAGCAAGTTAATATAATGTAATCCTCAATTGAGCAATTACAATAGTATTTATATATTATATAAGGTCTAATATGGTTTTTTCAAGCGGTTTTTTATCTTTTTTTACAATATTTTTTTGCAATATTTACTTGTTGAATGTTATTTACAATTACTACAGACATAAGAATGTTCATATAGTTGAATGTATCTGAAGTTAATTCGTTGTTTCTTCTATCCATCTCAATAGCAGGTAATAGAATTGCAGTCTTAACTGCAAACATTTTAGGGACTGAAGGTCGTTCTCCTACGAGTGGATTTATTTCTTTGACACAATCATATTTAAGTCCACGATATGTAGAATAGATATCTAATAGTTGTAGAGTATAGAATGCAGTCCATTGAAAATTACTAGGTGGTTCACTAAATCGGAGTGAAGATACGGACTTTCTCTGATTTTCCCTTAACGAGAATTCTGTCAACTTCAGAGAATGCTCCATTCGAACACTGTCGATATGTTTCTTCTGATAACAACAAGTCCACCCCCTCGTAATTGCGAGTTTGTCCTTCGAGTCTAGCACCAAGGTTGACGGCATCTCCAATGACGGAATAGTCAAATCTAAGTTCTGAACCCATGTTTCCGACAATACATTCTCCTGTGCTAATGCCGATGCCGACATTAATAGGAGGCAGATTGAGAGGAGCAAGTTCTTCATTGAGTTCCTTGGTTGCAATTAATATTTCTTGTGCAGACTTCACGGCAAGTTCAGCATGATTTGGACAATTCAAAGGAGCATTCCAGAACGCCATAATACAGTCGCCCATATACTTATCAATGGTTCCAGAATTATTTAGAATTATTTTAGTCTGAACATCTAAGAATCTATTAATCAAATTTACCAATCCCTCTGGGTCATCATTGTTCTTAAAAGTCTCGCTTATGGGAGTAAATCCACATATGTCCATGAACATGAAAGTCATCTCTCGTCTTTCACCACCTAGTCTCAATTTACTAGGGTCTTTTTGTAGTTCTTCAACCATGTCAGGAGATAAATATTTTTGGAACTGCTTCTTGATTTGTTGTTTTTCTTGGTATGTAATATAGTATTTGTTAAACGAGGCATGTCCAAATATCAACAAGGAGCTTACTGATGAAAAGAAAGTATCGAAAAGAACGAGTTGAGAAGTCCACAAATAATAACCCCCACCCAGCTGAAGTGCAACTAGTGTTAGACTCATTATCGCCGCAAGAACTGTGGAAAGTTTGTAGACCATCAACAATATCATTAAAAGACTTAACGCCAGAAGAACAATCTCGAGCTGTTCAAGATAGTAGGATTGTTGTATTCGAGTGTCTTGCAAGACGGTTTGGATTAGGTTCGCTTGCACTTCATGAGGATACATTACACCCATTGGGGTTGAAACTGGATTATTCAGACCTTCTGCAGTTAGACCCCATATCAGAATCTTATTATTAAGACCTGATTCAGGTAAGTCTACAGCAGAGATTCTCTGAAAAGTATTCCAATATGAAATCATTACATCACCTGTAGGTGTTGTAGATATGGGTGGGTTTCTTCCCATTCTCACCCATTCTACACCCATTTCAGGTGTCACTTTCAACTGATAAGATTTTTGGTCAAAGAATGCACGAAGAGTTTCTAGTGCAACTGACGGATATACTTGTTCATTTGCATAGACTAATAATGGTGCAGAACGAACTGTTCCGTCAAAGTTAGGTGTTCCCGTAATCGGTGGAGTCGAGACGGTTACCCCAACTCCATAAGTATTGTCTCTAAGTATAGGAATTGGTGATACTATTCCACTGTAATTCCATATAAAGTCTTTTGCCTCTGCACCACCTAATGTGGAAGTTCCTACAAAAGGTGCAACTCCTGAATCTTTTTGTGGCGAAGGGGCAGAGGATAAAATTGAAAGTCTGTTTATTAATCCTTCGGCGAATAGTGCATCTTCGTTAGGGGTTCGGTCATTTTCACTAAACACCATACTAAAAACATGAGTATTACTATAATGAGAATCAAGCATAAGTTGACTGTAATTACCACGAGGTAAGGGATACTGACCAAGAGTCTCCAAAGTTTTTTCATCAATGTCGACCAAAACGATATCGTTAACATAAAATTCTCCTTTTTGTTGATGTAGTGTATCAAACCAAGACCATTGTATATTTTCAACAATGTATGGTGACCATATCTTTAAACCTACTAGTAATGATATGGTTACTAGAACGGATTTCCAACTAAACATAAAATAAATAGATTGCACCACCTATTAAAACTGTTGCTAGAATTATGCGAAAGACTTTCATCCAAAATTTCTTTCTTTCACTTTTTCTATATTCATTGACCATGTCAATGACTCTTTTTGGATAATAATTCATGAAAATTTCTTTTGTATCTTTTTGAACATATAGTATATTGTTAAACCATATGTTGCAAGAACTGTCATTGTAAGTCCAATAGAGATTAATTCTACTGGTCCGAGAAAAAGAACTTCCCAAACAAAGTCAGCAGCTGCTTCGGCATCACCCAATGCTTCGGGCATTGCAATATTATTCTCTTCAAAAAGTTCTAATATGTCATCATACTCATCCATAGTGAGACATTCGTAAAACTCAGGTGGACATTCTGATTTCATTGTTGTGTTATCGATACTGAACAACCACCGACTGTTTGACAGTTTTGGTTGAGTGTATATGTTAGAGCAGTGGTTGTTGCGTGAGCACCCTGCTGTAATGTAAGGTCTGTTGGATATGCACCTGTAAGTGTAATTGTGGAAGTATGAGCAGGTTGTCCTGCTTGGGTAATCCACACATCATTGGAATCGTTATTGATAGTTAAATTTAATGTGTGAGAGCCTTGTCGTTGTTGCACATACACATCATTATAATCTGCGTACACATTCACATAGGCTGTTGCTCCATTATTTGCGGCATCGGTTCTCTGTGTGGTTATTACATTATTATAATCGCCGTGGATATCTAATCTCATATAATTATCTCCCCAGCCTTGGGCTTGAGTATAAGTACCAGAATCATTGATATAATAGCCTTGTCCAACTTTTACATTATTGTTGTCACCTTGTATATGAAAGCCAAAGTAATTATCTGCTATATTTTTGCCAGTGTCGGTGTACTGTTTAATCATAATATTGTTATCATTGCCGTCTAAGTCTCCACCCCAACCGAAACCTGAACCCCATGTATCAGTCCACTTGATTGTATTGTTTGCACCAGTTTGTAATAAATCGAATGTATTTCCACCATGTGCAAATGAGAACTTAATTTCATTATCATAACCCACTTGTGTTATGTTAAGGTCTACACCACCACTTGCAACCTGGTCAACATGGATGAGGTTGTCACCAGCAAAAACTATAGGGGTCAATAAGACCCCTAAAGTTAATTTCAATAATGATTTAGTTATATAATCCATAGTAATATCATCGTTAAGAAAACCCCTTTACTAAATGCCAACCAATACATATGGTAATCATCTAATTGAACTGACTTTTGAAACCCCACAATCTGAGTTTCATGCCATTCACGGAGTTGTGATAACATATTTATCATACGACCTCCTCTTTTTATGTTGCCGTAGTGGTATTTAGTTAGATTGGTTGATGTAAATGAAGATTTCATCTCCACCATTTACAGTTATAACACCCTCGTAAGTCGGAACTCTAGTGTTTAATCTCACTGATGCACCTGGTTGGAATACCAACCTTATCTTTCCTTCTACTTCTCTATAGAATACAAGACCACCATCTTCAATAAAAACATTGTATTGTGAGTCTGCATTCTTACCAAGAGAAGCACCCTTTATATTAAATTCTGAAGAACCACCACCACCAGATTGTCTATCTCCTAAATCTTTTGTAGTTTTAATCAGTTCTTCTACAACATCTAACATGTCCACCAAGAAGTCTGCATCTAAGAAGTCAATATCAATAGAACTATATCTTGCATCATAGTCTGGGTCATTTGCATAATCATCATAGTCTTTTTCTAATTCATTAAACTCTAAGAAATCTACATCTAACATTCCTTGGTCATCATTATTATCATCTTGAGCTGCTTCTTGCACTGCTTGTTTTACTGCTGGTGGTGGTGCAACGATAAACATATTGTCTATCTGATTGACTGTTAAATTTGTTATTGTCACTGCTGGCGTTGGTGGACTATCTAAACTTGAAACCATTGTTGCCTGAAATGCCTTATCTAAGACTATTTCTCCACCTTCATTTATGACTGTTATTTCTCCTGATGAATCACCGAATCTATCAGGAAGTAAAACTATCAAACTCCTTCCGAGTTCGTCAATGGTTGTTGTAAAATCTGTCCCACGGATTGCTATTTGTGCCGTAGGTGTTCGTATGTCTATGTTAGACTTGTTTATTTTTTGACCTGCACCTGAAGCGAATCGTGCCGTGCCTTGCATCATTCTTAAAGACATCTTCGATAAACTTGGATTTGGGTCGTAGTATACTTCGTCTATGTATACTTGTGTGTGTTCTGTAAGTGAAAGTTCCTCATCATCAAGGAACTCTATGAGCATTCTTCCGTTGCCTGTTATTGCCTCATCATATAGTACAATTCCTGTACCAACATCATTTCCGATTTCGTTATTGTTCCTAAGAACAGAACCTATTCCTGTAGATTCTACAATATCTCCGATGGAGTCTGCGTGAACAGACCCCATTGAGAATATTATACTAAGAATCGTTAGTTGTATCTTTTTGATTAATCTGGATTGTAGAGTTATCACTTGTAATATCCAATGTGATTTCACCTTTACAAGTAGAAACACCTGTTGGGCATGTTCCACTTAACTGATTGATGTCTACATCTGCAGAATCACCATTCAATTCAAAAGTAATATTGTGATAGGCACCATCCTTTTGTAATGTGTTGATGTTATTTGAACCACCTGTGATATCAAAGTTCCATGTGATATCATCTGATTCTAAATCTACATCAAATACATTTGAGTTTCCTATTACAATTAAATCAAAATCCAACCTTTCTGCTTGAGCAATCGAACCTTGGTCAAAGTCCATAGTGTTAGAATCACCAGTTATATCTACCAACATGTTGGAAGAATCTGATGAACCTGTTGAACCAATTAACCAATCAAACACATTACTATCACCGTTAAATTCTAGTGTGTATGATGATGAATCGGCAGTCAATGTTCCATAAAGTAAGTTCTCGTTACCTAACTGGTCGATGTTAAAAGTCAACGAAGTACCTGTTATAGGCATGGCACTTGAACTACTATCAAAGTTGTCCAGTCCCATTTTGTTACCATAACCGATTTGGTCGATATATAATACTAGAGTATCACCAACTTGTGCTATGTTAATTTCGTTATCATCATCTGCAGCTGCAAACAGAAAAGGTACAGATAAAAATAAACTTAGCGCTAATGTTATTTTTTTCATTTTTCTTTTCCTTCTATTTCCCAAAAACCTCTATCATGTCCTTGGTGTATTAGTTCGAACACTGCCGCCTCAACAGCAGACCGTGTCGCGTATGTCACCGACTCATTATTTCCCACTCCGTCCTCGAATTCGATGAGTTGTGTTCCTTGTTCTATAAATCGGAATACATCACCTCCTCCACCATAAGAAAGGATAGTCTTTCTTGTTTGGACATTCAATAATACTTCACCAGTTAGAACTGATACTGCTCGTAATGAAACAGTCACAGCATCCTTTCTATACATCCTACTAACACCAACTCCAAGAGTTCTAGCACCTCGGCCACCACTCTCTAAATTGGTATCATAACCTATAATTCCACCTTCAATAATCATTCCTGCAAATAAAAGTGGTGCAACACCTGGAGAATCTTCTCCTTTTTTCTTTGCTATATCATCTCTGGCAGACCTAATAATTTGTCTTTCTCTTACAAGGTTATCCAAACCTTGTCTCTCAACTACTCTAAACCATGTGTCACCACCAGCAGTCTTTAATGCATCAATTAATAACTCAGTTCCACCTTGTGAGACTGCGGTTGAAAATGATGCAAGGTTATCAACTGCCTTTCTTTGTCCTGTTTTATCACTAAAATTATAAACTGCAACTACTGGTTTATTTGTTGCAGGTGGTAATTTAAGTAGTTCTATATAACTTGGAAGTTTAACTGCTTCTGGTTCATCAACACAAATGAAAGGCATTGCTCTCTCAAAAGTTCTACCCATTGCTCTTGCATAGTTAACCAAATCATGGTTGTATTCATCACCCCATGTTTCTGGATTACACTCTTGTGGTTCGTTTGAAAATCTAGGAACCGATGCGCAAGAGGTAAGTATTATTGCTAAACTAACCGCCGTCAGTAGTCGAACCGTCACCTGTATCACTCCCGAAGTTACCACTTCCAATTGGTATCTCTAAAATTGTTTCTGTTCCATCTTCACTAATAATTGTCATTCTAATAAATTCTGTTCCATCTAAATTTGTTATGACTTCATAAGTCACTGTAGAACCTTCTAATACAAATGAACCGAATCTAACTGGACTATCATTGTTGAACATATTTTCAACCAACTGTTTTGCCATTTGGGCATAGATTCTCGATTCCAAATTTCTAATAAATTTTGCTAAGGTCGTATTGTCCTCTTCTCTCTCAGCAGCTTTTCTTGCTGCTTCCAATGCCTCTTCAATTGCCTTTTTTCTGGAGAACTCTTGGTTTTCCACGGTCAAATAATGAGATGCAGTTCCTACTCCTGAGAAACTAGGGTTTTTAAATTTGTGTACTATCTCTGTTGCAGATAATTGTGGAAAAGATAATAGCATTGTAATAAGAAATGCAGGTAAAATAATTCTCATTTTTCCTCCTTCGATTGTTTTTTCTTTTCGTTTTCTCTATATTCTAAAACTACATCTACTTTTTGTTGTAGTCGAATAAGGTCTTGGTCTAACATACGAACTTGGTCAATTAACCTTATTAATGCCATATGTTGTTCTTCGATTTCTGGTTCTAGTTTTTCACCTACAAACCACCAGATATAGTATACAAAATAACCTAGACCGACCATCATTACGATTGGGAATCCGTATTCGGATATCAGTTGACTAATTTCCATTAGTCTCTCCTGGCGTCTATTTTTCCATCTTCTATAAAGTTCTCAGCCCTTGCGACTCTCTCTATATCTGGTCTAAGTTCCAACGCAGAACTCACTAACATATCTATCTTAATCATTTCGTTAGACATGGTTCTTGCACGATTTTCTAGTGACTTACAGAACATTGTTAATGTTTTAATATCATCTACTACACCTTCAAGTATTTGTTTGATAACTGTAAAGATAAAGAACCCCATTACTAAACTTCCAGCAATTGGTGCTCCCACTTCACTTATCAATGTAAATATATCCATGCCTTTATTTATGCTTTCAACTTTCTTCGGACAAAAAAAAGGCACCAGAAAGGTGCCCTTTAATGACTAATTAGCCTAAGTTTATTTCATTTGAGAATGGATTGACTTAATCACTTCTGCTTTTGAACCTGAAACTTTAACCTTTAGGTTTTCCTTATCTGCAAGTTGAACCAACTGAACTTTAGTTAGTTTCTTTAACTCCGATTGTGAAGGAACTTTCTTTGCAGGGCTCTTAGACACTGGTTTCTTTGCAACAGGTTTATCATCCTTGTTAAAAACAAAATGATAGACGATTGCAAGACCAATTACTCCTAGAATTACATATTCCATAATTTATACCTCTCGTTTATATACTTATTTATCCAACAAAGGATTCTTATCCTTTGCCTTGCCAATTGCTAATGCAAGAACTTCTAAGTATTTATATACTTTTGCCCACATTTTATCGTCTGCTGGTGTTGGAGTTAAAGCAACTATAACACTACAAATAGAGATAACAACTGGTATTACCATTAATATATTCCAAATTCCCATAATAAATTCTGCGATTGCTGTTAGCATATCCGCCTCCTTTATTTGATTAATATCGGAGTTATTTAGGTTTTATTAGTACCGATTGAGTATTTTGTTGTCAATTTCCATGCAGTTTTTTCTTTGAATGGTATGATTTTGACTTGTGAAAGGGCTGCAACAGGTTCTTTTATCTTATCATTATCTAAAACTTTGATAAGACTCCACTGTTGTAATAGATTACAAATGGTGTTTCTTCTACCAATGTCGTTCTCATCTATATTGGTTGGTTTACCATCAAGTGCAAACAGTTCTTTGAAATGCACGATGTAATACTTACCTCTTTTATGTAAGATGTGACAGGATTGGAAAAGTTCTTGGTCTTTGCGTGATGCAACACCAATTCTGGAAAGTGTTTCTCGGATTTTGAGAAAATCGTCCTCTTTCTCAAAGGAGATTTCTACTAATTTTTCTACTAAAGGGTCTATTTCATTCATTATTTTTACCACCAAGTCGCATTCTATTCTTCAACTCACGATACTGTTTATCAGATAAGAGGGATGCATAATCTTTTGCTTCTCTCGTTGATATCTGATAATACTGTTTGATTACATCGAGTTTCTTTGAGACATAAGGTTTGCTCCATTTGGAAAACCTTTGTCGTCTTCTAAGGGTATTTAGAAAAAATACATATTGAAGACGACTCTCGGTAGAGTGTCGTGTATTCATTTCGTTAGTCAAGAAGATACAATCTTCGTGGTAAGATAATGATTTGTTTATAAGGAATGATTGATATGATTTCTCTTCGATATCATCAACCATGATATCTTTTTTGTCGTAAGAGACCGACTTGACAAAATCAAATGGATTGCGTTTTGCCATTGTTTAAGTGTTCTTTATATAGGAATCTATTAAGTCTTGGCCAGTCAATTGTACACCCATGATAATAACTTGGTCATTATCTAAAGTTCTTCTGACTGAACCATCATTGAATTCGATATCAACAACATTTCTAGTTCCTTCTGCAGTGTCTTCTGGTCTATCATCGTACCAAATACTATCTAAGGAGTGTGCGTGTACGCTTTTTACGCCCTTTGCCCATTCTTCTGCTTCTATTTTATGTCGTTGTTCTTCAACTCTCTCATCATATTGTGTCATGTGTTATCTCCATCTCTATATTCTACACTGTGCTTTGAC
>Ga0233438_10002136_pt1 | contig 20377 bp, 24 predicted proteins | sample SI_123_September_FD_182720 | JGI IMG/M metagenome (GOLD analysis project Ga0233438, IMG submission 182720) | Seawater microbial communities from Saanich Inlet, British Columbia, Canada - SI_123_September2016_10_MG | ecosystem: Environmental > Aquatic > Marine > Inlet | place: Canada: British...
TCCAGCAGCAATATAATTATTGACGTTAGCCATATTACTTTCAAATAAGTTAACTACATTCTAACTTTGTAGAATAAGAAGAGATATAGCTAAAAGCGCAGATGGCAACGAATACAGGCTTATTTAATTTTCAGTCCATCATGAACCAATTCTATAATTGGAGTCCTGATGCAGACGATACTGCGGGTCAAGCACTGAAGAATACTTTCTTGGCAGATAATGTTCAGACCGTGCTGAACAACCAGATGGCAAAGGATTTGGCATACACCAATGCTGAGATTGCGACTGGTCAAATGACTGATGCTGCAAAGCTTGAGTTAGCAAACACTTCCATAATCATGGGAGATGAGTTTAAATACGGCATGGGGAAGATGGGTGCTGAATTTGATTATCAATCTAAGTTTGCTGTCGATGAAGCAAACCGTGGACTTAACGCTGCAGCACAAGCGGGTGATATCCAACAAGGTCAGACTAAGTTAGAAGGTGACCAGAACAGACTAAATATTGCAACACAGGGTAGAGAAGAGCTCAAGCAGATTAATGCAACTGGTGATGAAGCGGTTCGTCAGGTAAATACTCAAGGCAATGTAGATATCAATAAGATTGGTGCACAAGGTCAAGTCGATAAAGATAAGATCAATACACAAGGAAATGTAGACTTAAGCAAAATTGGAGCTCAGGGTGACCAAGATGTCCGTAAGATTGATGCTCAAGGTTATATGGAACAAGCACTGACTAAAGTAAAAGGTTCAGAAGACCGTAAAACAATCATCGGTCAAGGTGACCAAGATGTTCGTAAGATAGGAGCAACAGGTAGTGAGGAACGTAAGAACATGATGCAACAAACAACGGAAGAAGGTAAAACAGCTGCAAGGCAGAGTAAGTATGCACGTGGCTTAGCAGGAATGTTCTAATGACTACTTCGACTGCAAAAGGTTCAAAGGTCTACCTAACGTATGTAGACCAATGGCTGGATACACTTCCAGCATCAGAGAGCGAAGAGTTCAAAGAGTTTGCTGAATACACTCCATCAATTATTGAAATTTGGGTATACGCAGGCATACTTGGATATCCAGGCACATTCAATGACCTATCTAGGTGGGTCAAAATGAAGTATAAGAAACTGAACAGGCGTGAAATCCTTAACAGTGAGATTGCTGCACTACACAGTGATATTCAAGAGTTGCGCATGGCAGTGACATCCGGTGAAATCAAAGGTGACAACGGTGCTGCGCGCCTAGCGGCGCTAGAGAAAGAGCTCAGGTCACACATCGAAGTCAGTGAGCGTATCAATCGTTCTACCGATAAGCGTGGATTAATCCTTGCTGGTGCTGACCGTGTGATGCGTGAACTAACAAACATCTTTAAAGATGACCCCCAGTTTGCAGAACCCATCGATAATGCAATGAATGCTGTATGGGCAAAAGTCTATAGCGAGGTAAGCAACTAATGATGATACCTGAAATACCAGAATTACCAGAGATTAGGGAGCACAGTACACGTGCCATACGTCTACGTGGAACTATTCAAGCGCCTCTGCCTGGAATGCAAAGAGTAGACTTATCTGACTACTATGCCGTTGACCCACGTATTGAGGAAAGACGTAGGTTTCAAGAAGCAATAAGGATTGCCTATGAAATTACACGTAGACAGAATAGAATTCAAGCTGCTCGTGCATCTTATGCTGACCGAATGTTGCAGTATCAGGCGGAACGCAGACGTGGGTGGTGGCGTTAGACTGTAAACACTATTAGATGTTTATATGGCAGTCCCAAGTGTTGCTTTAGCTTATAGAAGAACGGCATTAATGAATGCCACTAAAGTAACAGTAAAACCACCATCACCTGAAGTATTAAAAGCAAGAGATAACTTTCAAGATTTCTGCGTATTAATGGGTAAGAAGCCAGCCAACCATATGTTGGAATGGCACGCCGAGCTATGCACAGGTGTTGATAGTGAATGTCTACTGGGAATTGGTGGACCTAATACAGCAATCCTTGCCCCACGGGGTTCAGCTAAATCAACAGTCCTTGGATTGTTTGCAGCATGGATGATTGGTAGACATACAGCTGCCAAGCAAATGCTACGAATACTGTATATCGCCTATATGGTTGACATCAGTAGAGCTAAAAGTGCAACTATCAAAGGTATTTTAATAAGTAATAAATACCGTGAAATCTTTCCGATGGTGAGATTATCAAAAATTAAACGTTCAGATGAATACTGGAGTATTGACTATGACTTTGCAGGAATTGATACAGCAGGTGAAGAGGCGTTTACCATTGCGTGTGGAGGTCTCAAAGGAGCCATTACTTCAAAACGGTCACAATTGGTGCTTATCGATGACCCTATTAAATCCGCTGCGTCCATTAACAACCCAGACATTAGAAGGGAGATGGAGCAAACGTGGTCCAATGTCATTGCACCTACTATGTTCCAAGGAGCACGAGCTATATGTTTGGGAACTAGATTCCACTTTGACGATATCCATGCAACACTTTTTGTTCCCAAAAACAACTGGAAACAAATTATCCAGAAAGCTGTCATAACAGACGCAGAAGGTAGACAACGTTCGTATTGGCCAGAGTTCTGGTCTATGAAATACTTAAACGAACGCAAGATGGAGAACCGTGTTGCATTCGCATACCAGTATCTCAATACAGCAGTTCAATCAAGTGACGTTGGTATCTCACCAGACCTAATTGTCAAAGGCGAAGTCCCAGAAGATTATGACTGCCTAGGCGTCGGCATTGACCTTAGTGCTGGACTGAACGAAAAGAACGACTGGACTGTCTTCACGTTAGGTGGAATTAAGGACGGAAAGATATTCCTGATTGACCAGCGTAGGGTCAAGAGTATGGGAAACCTAGAGAAGATGGATACGCTGTGCGAAATGTTAGCTGACTGGAATGTGGTGCTTGAAAACGATGAGGGTCAATACTTCCCAACGATGTCACCGTGCATGATATGGCCAGAAGCCGTTGCCTACCAGTCATCATTTGAAGGCGACTTCAAACGTGTGATGTTTGAGCAACGTGCTCTGTATAACCTGAGCTGCTCACCAGTCAAAGGGTTTAAAGGTGACAAGCTTGCAAGACTACGTGGAGTGCTTGGCCTGTATGAACACCGTAAGGTTGTATGGAACAAGTGGCGTAAGTGGAACATCCTTGAGGATGAACTCATCAACTTCGGACATTCGCCACATGATGACGCAGTGGACTCAATGGTGCTGACGATGGGCGGACTACTTAGACGTGGGGCTCTGCATTTGGAATATAACGAGAGTGCAATGGAGCTTTAATTTGTATAATTAAAATACTGAGAGTCTATAAGTGTAGTTAGTGTTATGGGTTGGTATCAACGTGAACAAGAGAGTAATGCACGAATAGCACGTGAAAAACAAGAGCAAGCTGCTGCTCAAGCTAAGAAAGACCAGCAAGCTGCTGCACGTGACCAATTAGTTGGTAGCTGGCAAGATTTATATAACACTGGTGGTGACCAAGCAGTAGCAGACAATATTATTACCAACTATTCAGCTGAAGGTAGTTCTTATACAGCACAAGACTTAGCAGATGCTAAAGCAGTTAAAGAAGGTAAAACCTTTCAAGAAGTAAGCTCAGCTAAAACTGACGCAGCCTACAAACGATACAACCAACTCTTTGGTAGCAACAGAACAAGATATGGGCCTCAAGGACAACTTGTTACTCAAATAATTACATGGGATGATTGGAGTAAGAACATACAAAAGTATGATAACTTCAGCGGATACGTAGACCCACAAATTCAAATTGACAAAGATAAAGCAGCTGCTGATAAGGCGGCAGCAGATAAAGCGGCAGCAGATAAAGCAGCAGCAGATAAGGCGGCAGCAGATAAAGCAGCAGCAGATGCAGCAGCCAAACGTCAGGCTGACCTTGATGCAGCTCAAAGGCAAAAGGATGCAGCAGCTCAGGCTGCACTAAACAAGGAGCCAGCTCCTACTCCTCAAGCTCCGGTTAAAAAAGAAACACCAATAGAAGAAGCTAAAGGCCGAGCCGAAGAATATACAAACACAACGACTAAAGAGGGTAATACAATCACCAACAACATTACTCAGAATGTTGGAAACAAGGGAGATATGAAAACTGACATTGGGGATGATAATACAATTACAAACTCAGAAATTGGTAATGACAGCAGTGAGAATACTGGTAACATAAATGTATCAAATCAACAAATAAATAAAGATACTCAAGAGTCACAGCAGAACAAAGCACGAGAAGAAGCAAAAGAGAGAGCAAAAGAATATAAGAATAAAAGCGACAAGAATACAAATACAGTGACTAATAACATTGAACAGAACGTTGGTAACAAAGGGGATATGACAACGGAGATTGGGAATGAAAATACAATTACTAACTCACAAATTGGTAATGACAAGAGTGAAAACAATGGCAACATAAATGTTAACAACCTGCAACAACAAGAGGAAACAAAAGCATTTAGGTCAGATTTGCTAAATAGATTAGGCTCGTTAGAAGCGCAAGAAACTCAAAGAGCTGCCGATAAAAAAGCTGCAGCAGATAGAGCAAAGGCAGAACAGGCAACAGCAGCTGAAGCTCGGGCACAGCAAGAAGCTGCAGCTAAAGCTCAGGCACAGCAAGCAGCAGCCGATAAAAAGAAAAAGGACAAAGATGATTATGTATGGGGCTTAGTAGATAAAAGAGCTGACGCTTATAGGGCCAACGCAGATTACAGAGTAAGTAACGGAAACACCACAATTAATAATTCATATAGAGTAAATAATGATTTTCTACAAAATACAGGAAACAAAGGCAACATGACTACAAGCTTCGGCAATAACAATAAGCTGAACAATGTTAGAGCTGGAAATGACTACAGCATCAACTTAGGGAATATCAACAGTTCAAACTACTCAATGTAGGACTAGTAATTAATATTTGCTAAAATCAGGAAAGATAACGCATTAGGCACAAATGGGATTAAATACTGGAGCTGTAGGAGCCGATAGAGGCAAACCCGGAGAAGGTTCCGTAGATTATTATGGCCATGCTGATTACGAAAGAGACAAGCGTGCAGGCATCAGTGATGCAGATCTGCTAGCTAAAATCAATGCTGACCCAAGCAAAATGGGCAACGGCGGTGTAGGTGGAGATTTATATAGACAAATTCAAGCAGGCGCTAAGTCAGGTGGCGGCGGAGGTGGCGGTGGCGGTGGCGGTGGCTACTCAGGTGGAAGTGTAGGTGCTGGTGCTGGTTCATATAGGCCACCAGCTGTGAACTTCAACCCAGGCGGAATCGACATGGGTGGTGGCATGGGTGATAGTGGACCAGTATGGGATAACGATGATTTTATCCGTGGCCTAGCAAAAGAACGAGCTGAATCATTTACTGAAAGTGGCAGCACTAGCCAAAGCAACAGCATTACCAATAACATTGAACAGAACGTTGGCAATAAAGGCGACATGACAACAACTATTGGAGACGGCAATACAATTAATAATTCTTCAATTGGTAACGATTACAGCTTAAACATGGGCAGCATTAACGTTGCCAATAGTCAAAGAAATCTTGCCTTATAGAGAAAACAAATGAGCAACTACGGACTCGACTTAAATAAAATTAAAAAGAAATTTAAGCAGTATCAGCAACCTGAATCACCTCAGATGTTTGCAGGGGGTAATCCTAATTTTGATGAGAAGAGTGGAACAGATAAAAAGAAGCCTAAAGGTAAAGTCACTAACTTTCCTGCTGATGCTGTAACAAATGAGCGTCCTCCAGCAGGTTCTTACAAAAAATCAGCGCAGCAGTTCAAAACAGACTATGCGAATGATTTAACAAGATACATGAACAAAAAGGGTGATACAACGACCAATACAACCAGTACTGAAACCAATAACATTGGCCAAAATGCTGGCAACAAAGAAGATATGACAACTAATATCGGTGACTATAACGACATTAAATACTCTAATATTGGCAATGATTACAGTGTCAATATTGCTGGTATTGGTGATGGCTTCAGCAATATGCAAGGTGCTGCTGCTTATACAGCACTAAACAATAATCAGCATGCAAGGTCAAGTAGTGAAACCAATGGAATAAAACGTGCTGCTCAAGCATCTGAACAGGCAACAGGCTTGGTTGGAGCTAAAGACCGTGCAGCGAATTTGTATAACAGCCTTGGTTATTCACAGAACTACTGGCGACAGAAAGCTGATGCACAGCAGAACTTCTACTTAGGTGATATTTTCGCACAGAAGGCACCTGATTTCCAGATGCCTGAATCACCTTCAGACCCAATGGATAATGATACAACGAAGGACTCAGTGAAAAAGTTCGAAGATAGTCTGTAATAATTATCACTCGCTAGACTAAATAAAGATATGAAGAAATAGAAATGTCCAACAATAGCACTCAGTTTCAAGAGATACTTAACGCAGCTAAAGAGAAGAGAGGTGACTTACCTGTAGACACAATGATTGTGTCATCACACCTTGCTCAAATGCGTCTGTTTATCTTGAGACGTGGTGTTGAGTTTTTCTGTGACCAGGATTCTTACGCAGGACGCCGTGAATTCATAAAAGGAGTTTACGAAAGCAATATGCTTGAAATGAAGCTTGACAGCATCATTGATTATTTCTTGTGTGATGGACAAGGTTTATTCTATTTCAGGCCATCAGGAGATACCTATCAGATTCTATACTTCCCGAAAGATAGCTACAGATGTTATAGAGACCAGAATGGTGATATTGAACATGTAGAGCTTATCTATACGTTTGCTGTGAAAGAGCCACATATGATGGATGCGTATGCTGTGCCTAATAAGCGTGGCGGACGTAAGAAGTATATAAAACTAAAAGTCTATAAAGACCGTATCGAGCAGACAATCTCAAACGAAAAGATTGACTTCGAGAATGGCACCAATGCAATGACCATGCAGCAGCCAGGTCAAACAGAAACACTGAGCAACAGCCTTGGTTTCATTCCTGCAGTTGAAGTCTTTAATCACTTGGATTGCACTGGCGAATCAACAGGGGTAGGTGAGTTTGATTGGATGGCTAATCAAATCCTGTTCCACGATGAGCTTGTACGTAACGTCCGTAAGAACATGAAGTTCTTCGGTAACCCCACACTGGTATCCAGCCGTCCACGTCACGACATTCTTGAAAGTGGTGATGAAGGTGCAATGCGTCCAACCATTAGCTCACAAGCTGGGTTCTATGCAATGGATAGGCCAAGCACACGCACAAGTCAGCCAGGCTTCAGTGCTGGTATCGATGGACAAATCAAAGTTCCACGTGTAATTGCAAACCTTGAGCCAACTGACCGTGTGTCCTATATGACACCTGATGCTGTCAGTGGTGACCAGAACATGTACGTCAAACAGTACAGGTCAGAAATTCGTCTAGCACTTGGTGGAGTAGATGACCTTGACTTCAACATGGCATCTTCTGCTTATGAGATGAAGTCTCTGTATGGCAGATGTGCAGCAACTGCAGAGAAAAAAGCAAAGGCATTGTTCGAGTATGGACTGTGCAAATTATTTGCAATGATGATTCAGCATGAAGAATATTTGTTTGAACAATCTTTCGCCACAGCAATGGGGCTTACAAATCCTGAGCCAGTTCTACAAGAGCAGTATCAAGACCCTGCTGAGTTTGAACAAGCACAAAAGATTTATCAGCAAGAACAGCAAAAGTTCCTTGATACAAGGGCACAATTGTTTTCTGCTAGTATTGAGTCAGGTCAAATACCTAATGGGGTTACTGGTTTAATCCCAGATGGCAGCAGCAAAGTTAATTGGCGCTGGACCGGGGAGATTTTCGAAGAGGATTCTCAAGGCATTCTAAATAACAGTATTGTCGTTAGAAACCTACAAGAATTAGGTGTCGATTCTATTGAAGCACTTAAGTATCTCTTCCCTAGCAAAACTGATGAAGAACGTGCTGCCATGTTGACTGGATTCCCATTCAGGATGGTTCAACAATCTCAACAAGCTTTTAATTCATTCATAGGGATGATTGGTCAGTTATATCAGCTGCCACATCCACAAATGCCCAATCAGCCATTAGCGGCTGACCCGAATCTTGATATCACAGGATTCCTATATAGATCACTCGAATTTTTACGTAAGGAGTTAAGTTACAGTGGAAAGTACCAGCCCGACAATGGCGACAGCGCCATCAGCAAGCTCAGCGACGCCGATCGTAAGCGCTCCCAGCTTGGCCTCCCCACACGGGATGAGCGCCCCGTCCAGTTACCAGGCAGCTCCTCAAGTGGCTCCGGTGGGTTCAATGGCCTACCAGCAAACGGCGGCCCCGCAGGCTTCGGCGGCCCCGGCAGCAGCAGCGAATCCATGGCAGGAAGCGTTCCAGGCACTCAGCGCAAGCCTGAATACGCCTCAAGCCTCCCCGGCCCAGGCGTCATACTCGGCGTATCAGACGCCAACAACTCAAGCCAGTACCCAGGCCAGTTGGGGCTCACCCGCGCACCAGCAATGGGCGAGTCAGGCGCAGCAGACTTACGCTCCCCAAGCTTCAACCCAGGGTTATTCGGCCCAGGAGCTCAGCCAAATCCAGCAGCTGGTGGCTCAGCAGCAGCACGCGGCTCAAGCGCAGGCTCAGGCTCAGTATCTAAGTCAAAGTCAAAGCGCTCCAAGTGATTCTTACCTCAGCCAAATCTCTGACGTAAGCCTTGAAGTTCTTGAGCACTTTGGTGCTGAAGCTCCTGCTCTGCTTAATCACTACGCATGTGCAGTAGAAGACGCCCTAATTGAACAGGTCGGACGTAACGGCACAATGAACTTGATGCTTGATGCAGCCTCTGAAGAGCGTGCTGCAATGAACATCATGCTCACCAATCCTGACGTCCTTGCTGATTATGTGAACGGCTTCTTCGGTGCTGAAGGTCCTTATCCAACTCTGACTGCATCAGAGAAAGCACAAGTTGCAGAGTATCGGATGCGTGAACAGTTTGCAAATGAAATTGCACAACAAGAAGAGCGTGGAGTTCCTACGAACTTCCAGCGTCCAGTAATGGATATGCCTACACCAGGTCGTGCACAAAGCGCAGCCAACTCTTTCTGGGGTGACTTCAGCCAGCTGATGGACAACAACCCTGAGAACGCATGGCAGTATCTGTCCGGTGCACCTGCTCAGGCTTTCCAAAGCAAGATGCTCGTTCAAGACTTCTGATAAATAACCGTAGGGGATTACTTAAAGTAGTCCCTTACAATAGAACTATAGATAGTTGATTAAAGATGGCACAACGTATTACACAGATGCCCCAACAGGCATTACCTGCAACACAGGAAGCATTTATTGGTTCGTCAGTAAATCGTGGCGTTGCTGCAATGACTCAGCCAAACTCTGGCATGAAGAATCAGCAAGACGGCGGGACATACACTAACTTTGAAAATCCTCAGTTAGAGAGGAATCAAATGCAGCTGATGCAGAATATTCAACAGAATGGCATCTCGGCAGCACCTCAGCGAGCAGCTGCAGGAATTGGTCAAGTAACCAATCAATTGACACAGCAGAGCACCGCTGAGTATCAAGCTCAGATTGGAATGAATAATACTATTGCCAACATCATGGAAGCAACCGGTAACGGTAAAGCAACCATGGAGATGGGCAACCCTGTATTAGTAGATAAGCGTATGAATGATATTGCAGTTAGTCGTGCAATGGGCTCAATGCAAGCTGCTGAACTCGGACAGATTCAAGCAGAAGCTGGACGTTACGGTTAAAGTTTTACTACAATAAAGTATAAGTAGTAGGCAGGTCTTGTGAGTCAATTGCGCAAAGCTGGCGAAGAAGTAACGCCTGAGGTATATCAGAATATTTGGAAACATCTCAAGTCAGATGGTATTCCAGACCAAGCTGCTAATCAAATGGCAGCAGAGATGGTAACTCATGACGACTTTGAAGGAAGTGTAGAAAAGTATCAACAATACGAAGACAATTACAAGTCAAAAGGCTTTAACGAACACGCTGCACAAGCCATGGCAGTAGAAGCCTTAGAAGGCAGAGAAGAGGCACCTTCAGAATCAACTAGGTTCGCAATGATGCGCAGTTAGGTATTGACAAGAGCTAGAATTACAGGCTATAGTTAATACATAGGCAAGCGTAGTATATGACATCAATCAAACTTTCAGGTGATTCTGTCCGAGCATATTTAAGAGATATCGGACGAATCCCATTGCTAGAGCACGAAGAAGAAATCTTGCTCGGTCGCAAAGTCCAACGTCTAATGGAGATTAAAGAAATTGAAAGCGAAATGGAAATTCAGAGCCAAGATGATTTGGCTGGGATTCTTGGTATCCCTGTTAAGGACCTCAAGCGTCAACTAAGGGAAGGTGAGAAAGCTAAGGACAAAATGGTCACAGCGAACCTACGTCTGGTCGTTAGTGTTGCCAAGAAATATACCAAGCGCAATATGGAACTCTTGGACATCATTCAGGAAGGGACGATTGGTCTCGTCCGTGGTGTCGAGAAGTTTGACCCTGGTCGTGGCTATAAGTTTAGTACCTATGCTTATTGGTGGATACGGCAAGGCATCACGCGGGCCATTGCGGAGAAATCGCGGGCAATACGCCTACCAATTCACGTTACAGAAAACCTCAACAAACTCAAGAAAGCTCAACGGGAACTAAGTCAAATCAACGGTGAGATGCCAACAGTATTCCAGCTTGCTGAATACCTGGAGTTCACAGTAGATGAAATTAAAGACTTGATGTGTAAGTCACGTCAGCCGACATCACTAGAAATCAAGATTGGTGAGAACCGCGATACTGCCCTAATCGACTTGCTTGAAGATGAAACACAGTTACCAGAGATGCTGCTAGAACGTCAGTCCATCAAAGAGAACATGCGTGAAATCATTCATGATCTTCCTGAGATGCAAGCAGCGGTGGTACGTATGCGATATGGCATCGGAGAAGAGATTTTAGAGCCAATGTCAATGACTGCAATTGGTCAAGTACTTAATATGAGCAGAGACCGTGTACGCACTTTAGAAAACAAGGCTATGCGTGCTATCCGTGAGCAATCTGAGAATTTGAACGAATATCTTTAATACAATAGAAGAAACAGCACAGCATATAGATGGATGTTACACAAGAGATTCAGAGGAATCATATCGTCTATGGTGCTAGCGATTACACAGGCCCTGGACATTTAGCTGCAGCCAAGTCGTTAAATTACGCCAGAGGCGCATCTATATTAAAACCAGACGAGACAAGCATTAGCGTGGCTCCGCATACTCTTCGTTACGAAGATACTGTAGGGCTATTTGGTGCTGAGAACTATTTTCTTAAAGTTAACCTAGAGATTATTGGTGACGTAGCAAAGGCATGCTATGAGGAATCTGGCTGGGATTGTACGCTTGTAAATTACTTAGCAATAGAAAATGATTACGGCTGGGAGAGTGCAGAAATAGATGCAGATGGAGACCCAATCACTCTTAATAGCTACGACCCAGCAAACATAATTCCTAATCAATTACCTAAAGTCGTTAACGGACATATCAGTGTAGAGCTACATAACCTAAAAGTAGGTAATAGGTTTATTGATGATTGGCTAGACGTTCGTCTATATACAATGCACCGTGAAGAGCATCCGTTTGACATTATGTATATACGTCCTAATGATTACTTCTATATCGGCATTCATGCAAGGAACACAAAAAGATTGCCCTACAACATCGAATGTGTCATAGGGCGAGAGTATAGGTCTTATGAATCTATTGATAACAAACAGTATGTTATGCGATTGATTAAGTAACTGAAGAGCTCTCAGTGTCCTCGTCACTAGTAGTACCATCATCAGTCACTGTGACCGTACCGATACTAGTAATAGTACTTGGCTTAGGCGCAGAGCCAGCAGGACTGACAGTCATTACTTTGCCTCCACTAATCCGAGGGAAGACGTAGTGTTCGATCATTTCCCAGCCACTGGTAAAGAGAGCAGCTCGTTCAATACCAGTATTAATGTAGAAATTAAATCCAAAAGCACCGTCGTGATCAACACGAACAGTTGACTTTTCCTGAGTATCGATTGCAAGCAGACATTCGTTACTACCAACAGTTACTTTAAATACAGAGCAGCCAACATAAACCGTCTGTGCTGTATTTACCGACCACCACTTCTTGACGGGGTAAGAATTACCACCACGCTTAGGATTCATAAGCAGCATCTCGCTGCCGGTGTGCTTACGAACGTCCTTAAGACCTTTAAGTACAAGACTATCTGACATCAGAATTAGGTATCACTTTCTTCTATTTTAACTGCTTTCTGTTTATCTCTGAGACGACGCATGTAGTCACGCTTTGATATACGTTGACGCTCCTTTGCAGCAGCAGCTTGTTCAGGAGTATTCTTAGGTCTACGTTGGTATTCACGCTTAGTATTATTCTCAGTCCAGCTAACCCATCGCAAATTCGATGCATCAGGATTAGTTTTATCTTCATCAATATGGTCAACGATAGTACATCCTTTTGCATTCCCATAAGGTGTAGGTGGTGGACCTAGAAATGCAAATGCAACAAGCTTGTGCACACAGACATCAAGTATTTTGCCTTTACCAATCCGCTGAGTCAAACATACTGTTGGATAACCAGCCTTATGTGGACGATGCTTTAGCAATCTATCTTTATTTTGCTTAGTAGATTTAACGTCACCTTTGCGATTTACATAGTATTCAATACAAGCCTCAAACCCCGGCAATGTATGAACTGGAACCCATTCTTGTGTATCAATAAACCTTTCCATAAGTATATTCGGGAAACTCCTTTATTTACTTAATATAACATGTAGTATCTTACTATGTGACTAAGTCGAAGTCACTTATATAACAATTAGTTTGGAGTTAGATATCCCATGTGGATTGACAATGACTTTCCCAAGCTTCTTGGTGCAGAACTTTACCGTCCTCATCCTGCTTACATCATTGAGATGGCAGTTGAGCCTGTGGTAGTACACGATTTCTCTAAGCAGCCTGGTCAGACCGTGCAGCTTGATCGTTACCGCTTCTGGGGTAAGCCAGGCACTAAGGAGTCCCGTGAGCGGACCGCCGACCAAACCCTCGGAACCGCTTCAGCTCGCAACATCGTCAAGGACAAAGTACTTGTGACTCTTCGTGAGTACACCGGTCCTGCCGATACCCGCGACAGTGCACAGCCTTCTACTTTCAAAGTTGCACGTGAAACCCTGATCACTGCTCAGCGTCTGCTGCTTGATACAGGTAATTTGAATGTATTTCACCAGTCAATCGGTAGCTTGACGCTGCTTGATGACTATCGTCGTTGGCGTGACCGCGTCTTTGCAAACGAACTGCTTAAGGCTGAAGCCTGTGGCAAGTCCTCGAAAGAGCAAGGCGGTTACTACCTTCCCGGTGGCAAAGAAAAAGGCGTTGACACAACAGCTAATAACACCCTTGGTGTTAAGTATGAAGCTGGTGAGTCTGCCAAGTTCGATATCACTACCGACCTTCTCGAAGTTGTGAAGGACATGCGTAAGCGTAATGTTCCCACCTTCGCTGATGGTTACTACCGCTGTATCGTTGACCCCACGGCAATGATGCACCTTCGTCAGAATTCTGACTTCCGCGAGATTGCTCGCTATCCCGGCAGCGGCATGATTAACCCCATGCAGCCTAACCAAGCACCTAACGCCAATTTCTACCAAGGAATGGGTCCTGCTTATGGTCAAGCCGGTTTTGTGGCTGGTCAACCCGTTATGCCTACTGGCTTCCTCTTTGAGGGTGTCCGTTGGTTCGAGTCCACCAACCTTCCCGAAACTAATTACGACCTGGTCATTACTGATGAAAGCGCTAGCGTCTCAAGCTACGCAGCTTCTCAGTTGATCTTCTTTGGTCCCCAAGCTGTTGGCGTGGGTATCGGTGGTAATAACGCTCAGATTCTTCTGAACAACAATGATGACTTCTCACGATTCATCATTATGATCTGGAGTCTGTTCGCCGGATTTGAAACCCTGAATAAGGATTTCATCACGGTTGGTTACTCTTTCGTATATTGATAGGAGAACTAACTATGTCCGTAATTTTTCCAGGTAACTATGTAGCCCACTTGAACGCATATCGCGATCAAGGTGTTGTGGCTATCCCCGGTGTTGAGTTCTACCGCCTTGTAGGCGCTGTGCTCGTCAACCCAGATAACGATAGCATCAGTGAGATTGATGGTTCTCTTGCTATCGGCACTTATGCATGCAAAGTGCTGTCTCCTGACCTTCGTCAAGATGACAAGCCTCGCATGGATCGTCCTATGACAATCCCTGCTGGTGCTGTTGTATACCGCACAGCTATTTCTGCACCTGGTTTGCAGGAAGCAACTGTTGCTGGTACAACAACCATCGTGCTTGAAACTCTCGGCGGTAATGCTCCTGGTACAGGAACATTGACTGCTGAAGCTGACGGCTTCTTCTCTGCTGAAGGTGTGTCTTCCGCACTTAACGGCATTGTTGATGGAAGCGCAGTTAGCGCGACCGATGATACTGATGTTGAAGTAACAACTGACGCTATCCTCGTCCCTGCACTTAAGCCATCTGCTGGCGCTTGCCGTAACTCACCTTCTGCCATCTTGGTTGAAGTGTGCTATTACCTCCCTGCACCTGCACCAGACGTCGATGACGTAAGCATCCCTTACGCTATTGAAGCTGGCCAAGGTTATTGATATATAACCAATAACGAATTAGAACGTCTTTTCGGAGGCGTTCTTTTTTTGTGCCTATAATGAACAAGTGTAGTAAGTATAGTAATGAGTAACTTATTTCAAGATTCCAAAACTGGAAAGCTCGTTGAGTTTATCAACAAGCATGATAAAGAATTTGCAATGGTGCGTGATGCTGGAGGGAATATTACTTATGTCAACCTTGAGCAACTTGTGCCTTATGACCGTGATAAAGGACGTCTCGCAAAAGTCGCTGCCCCGCAAATTGCACCAGAACCAGAAGAGCAAATGCCCAACACAGTTGTTCCTATTGAAGATACACGTTTGAATTTGAATACAGCACCTGCTGAACAAATTGCAAAACGTCTGCCTGGAGTAGGTTATGCAACAGCTAAGCGTATCGTTGAGCTACGTATGTCCCTCAGTGGTGAGAGGTTTGCAAACCTCAAGCAGCTAGAGAACATTCCACGTGTGAATTGGGAACAGTTGATTGATGAAGACCTTATCTTCATTAGTTAAAATATTAATAACAAAGGTGTAGACAGTAATGGACCCACGTATTGAAGAGGTGCTATTAGCACAAGCGGCGCAAGAAGCTGAACAGGGTCCACGTCTGAGTGACATGGTTGCACTTGGAGCGGGTGGTGGTGCCGCTATGGGAGCACTAACAGGTGCTGTCCCACACATGGTGGGTAAAGGTATTGGTCATCTACGTGGAACAAACCACATGATGAAACCAGGTGCTCGTATGGCTGGTGGGCTTGTTGGTGCAATCCTCGGTGGTGGCCTAGGTGCTGTTGCACAACATCAGATGGCTAATCAAACAGGCTCAGCTGGCGCAATGCTTGCCAAAATTCAGGCACAAGGTGGAATGATGCCAGGTGACGAAGCAGCACTAGAGAACATTCTCCGCGATGCCTATTCATCACAGGGGTTACTGGGATAATGCAGTTAGACGACCTACTAAAGACTAAAACAAGATTTCATATTGGTATCAACGCAGGTTCACAAATCCCTGCTGGTGATAGAGCACGCCTAGAAGAAGCAATGGCGTTAATCCCCGATGAATACTGGTATAACCAAATCGTTAATCACATCAGACGTTGTGACCTAGCATTTGAGGCAAGTGAATACTACGACATTGATAACGGACAGGTCAATGCAAGTAGGATTGAACAGATTGCAGGCGATGTCCAACGAACAATTAGAACGACAGACCCACTTAAGGGTGACGAGTATGCGTGGGAAATCTACCTGCGTGAAGTGGACCGTCTAGCAGAAACTTTATATGTAGCAAACTACAGGCGTCCAGAAGTGAGACGCTATCTCTTCGATAGAGCTGGCTCTGAATTTATTATGGCTGTGCCTGGCCCTGCTGATACTGCAGTTGGTTCACGCATCATGCTCAACACAATGTGGCGTTAACTGTAGAATAAACATAGGAAATAATTAGAAAATTATGGCAACTCAAAAAATTACAATGGGTCGCGGTAGAGATACTGATTACGAATCCAAGAAAGCTGCTGCACTAGCACAAGCTGGAATGGGTGGTGATTTTGTTTGGGGTGTCCAGTCCGTGTACGAAAACGGAACAGGTCAAGCATCAAAGGCTTCTCGTGACCCACGTTATGGAAACGTGAACATCACAACAGGTGATGCAATCGATGGAGCTTACGGCAACTTTAAACCTCAGTTTGATAACGCCGGTAATCAAGTAATGGAAGAGCCACGTAATCAAACTGGTTATCTTGACGGTGGTTACTCACAAACAATTGCGCCTCAAGCAGATAACGAAATGGCAGGACAGCAAGCTGCTGAACGTGTCCAAATGATGGCTCAAGGTCGTCAATACATGGGCCTCAATGACCGTCAACAAATGTATCAGGTTTAATCATGTCAGAAGCAAAGCGTAAGCGTCGGATGCAAATGGGTGATGCAGACCCCAGCGGTGCACAGACAGTATCTACAGACCCCACAAGTGGTATCCCAGCCCAACCAATTCCTGGTATGCCACAAGGTGCAGGCAATATGATGAACAATCCTCAAGTAGGGATGTCAATGGGTGGTGGTGCAGCTCAATCAAGTTCAATGAGTGGAACTAACTTGTATCCCTACGGTGATGGTGGACTAAGCCTTGCTGATGGACGTATGGGTGGTGTCGGTTTTGTACAAAACTCTGGACAACCAGAAAATCAAGTACCAGGACAAATGCTTAATCAACAAGCATATGGCACCGTCCAACAGCCTAAAGAAGGCATGGGGATGGAGATGCTGAATCCAATGGCAGCAGCAATGGAAGCAACAAGCCGTGCCCAAAAACTGTATGCCTCTAGTAGTGACACAACACCTTCTTATCAAGTTGGTCCTCTAGGTATGATGGGGACACCTGTTGAAACACAGATAGCAGGTCAAACTAATCCTGGTCAGTTCTCATCAAATATGGGAGGCCAAACAAATACAATAATGCCTATGGTTGGTAATAACACCCAATCACTAGAATTAGGTAATCCTGAAAATCTAGGTTCTGGTAAAACTGGAAGCCTTGGAATGAGCACAGGCCGTGGTGGCGGTCGCAATCAAAAACCAAACGCATAAGGTAAATAACAATGGCATCTACTTCAACTAATAAGCAACCACTTCTAGTAGATAGAGTTCTGCATGAAGTTGTCAACCTTGCTGGTGCAACTATTGCAGAAGATACTGGACTAGAAATCAGTGGAACAAACAGTGCAGTTCTTGTTATCGATTGCACTACAAACGATGGAGCAATCGCTGAAGACATTTACGCAATTGCAAGAAAAGTAACTACTGGATACACAATTAACTTGTATTTAAGTAGTGCATCAGACTACCTACGTTCACAACAAAGTGTATACATTGGAACACTGCTGGGTGGCACAACGTTAGGCCAAAAGACAAGAATAGCAACAGGTAACTTACCGTTTGTTTTGGCACCAATGCCACACTCAGGCAGCGATAGCCAATTCAATGCTCTCTATATCCCTAGAGGTAAAGCGTTGTGGGCAGCTGTAGAAGAACAGTCAAAGGGTGACCAAGCTGCAGATGCACCATTGCTTGGAGTGCAAGGCGGATATTATTAATGCCAAGGAAAAAGAATGGGTATGGTAAAACAGATTCATTTGCATTAAAACCGTTTAAAGACCTAGGACGAGTAGATAAAGGTAAAGGTAAAGGGGCTGCTGGACTGTATCCGTCAAATAGACGATATGGCTCATCAGTCAATCGTAGTGTTATTGAAAAATGGAACTTAGATTCAGACTGGGTTAAATGGCGTAAAGGATACGAGTACTACAACCGTGCTGCTTGGTATCAATTAGAAACATACGATTCCTTATCACAGGAGTATGAGCAATCACGGAACAAATCAGTGCTGTATCAGGGAACACCTAACGAAGTTGATGTAGAGTTTACAGGGTATAAGTTTGCAACTAAAAATGCTGACAGTAACAATCACTATGTAATTAAAAGAACATGCACAAGTGAACCGGACTTAGGTGTAATTACAGAAGTAAAGAGTGACCCACTACTGTATCCAAACAATAAAGCTAATAGAGAAATCTGGTGTAAAGGGGCACCCGGTGCTGATTCAAGCTTATTACTACGAATGATTGGTGAACGTCTCACAGATGGCGAAACAGAAGCATCACTAACTTACGTTCTAGACAGTGAAGAGAAACCAGCACTATATGTAGGTAAGTCATTTCAAGATTTAACGAATATCAAAGTCATCATACCAGTCGATAGCATTGTTCTAAATGAAAATGTATCAATAGAAAATTACGAAAACTTAGTAGGACAAGTAGTATATATTCCAAACTTCTATGTGGAAAAACCAGTAGCAGATGTTGAAAGCATTAACTGGATAGACGGTATTGATTACTTTGGCTTAGAGTTGCAAGATACAAACAAGGGTGCTTCAATCTCAGTATTAGATGCACAATCCGAGGCATTACCCCCAAGCCTATACGACATCAAATCACTACCGAAAATATTTAGTTCGGATGAATGTACATACTCAATCAATGGAACATACATTTATCAAAAGGACTTATATCAACGATTTTTTGGCAGACAGTATTTAACAGCCGATGTTGTCAAAGACAGAGTTGAAACATTATCATATTCAGTAATGCCATTTACAATCCTTGGCGTAGCAATGGTACAAGGTAATTTGGAGATAACTGCAGTTCCAGCAATTACATCTGTTGAACTATATTCCAACATTGGCAATAGTGGAACTCTTATATTTACTGACTATGGTTTTACAAAATCAAAGCTGGGCCAAGAAGAAGACCCTTGGCTGTATATAAATACTGACGTAGACCCATGGATGGATGAGGTATTTACTTCGGGTAACCCGTTACAGCCTGCGACGTTATATAGCTGCAGCTGCCCTAATTACTCACATGCAATGCTGTCATCGCCACAGCAAACTGAGGATTCCGGGCAACGAAAAGTTAACAGGCAAAGAAGATATCCGTTGCCGACAGTGCTAGGCCAAGGTGACTTTGATGCGTTAGGTAAAAATCAAGCTGCTGGTAAGATCGAAAGCTGGGAGAGCCGAGAGCATCGCATGAGTTACAAGCTATGCAAACATTCTATTGCTGCTATGTTTATTGAGCACAAGCAGGTAATTGAGCCAAGTCAATATCCGACAGTAGAAGCACGTGTAAATTTTGAAGAAAAATTAAATAAGGAAATGAATGAAGTAGGAGATAAGTTTGAAGCATCTTATAAGCGTGGAGGAATTACGACACTAGAGGTTATATTTGCAATGGCACAGGGCCTCAATCTAGATGATGTTGAGCTAGCATATGTGGTTTTGAATAGTAACTTCTAATAGATACAATAGTAGAAAGTTAAGCTGTAATTAGTGTGGATACTCCTACGTATAATTCTGAAGGCTTGCAGACTTGGAAACCTCAGCCTGGTGAACACTACAAATTAGGTCTAAAGCAGCGTGAAAGCTACGGCGGAATTATTGCGGCAGTTAAAGATGCTTTAGCCGTTACTAGCTGTGGTGTAACCAAAGCATACCCCCATAACTTTGCTGGCATTATTGCTGCTATTGAAGACCTAGCAGATTGTATAGGTGGTGCTAATAATATTGACATTGGAACATACCCACCGGGTTGGGAAATCATCATTAACCCTGATGGGTCAATTGAAGGTAATTGGACTGAGCTTCCAGACGATGGTAATTTATGGTTTGATACTAGACAGGGTCGTCTGTTCGTATCAATCGATGGTCAGTACTGGCAGACCAACGGTGGTGACGGACTGGCATATGTAGGCAACAGTGTTCCGCAACAGCAAGCAGTCATTGGTTCTACTTGGTATGATACATATAACAACATCCTGTATGTATGGACTGATGCTGGATTATGGGAAGCAGTAAAGGGTGCTGAAGATGTAGCACAAACAACCGCTACTTTACCTCTAGCATTTAAATCACGACTGACCTCAGGTGGTGGCGGTGGAGCACGCATCCTCCCTGATGATTTTCCGACATCAGATAACTTTCCTTCAGTTTTACCTCCGTTAGATTTAACGGCACAGAATGTACAAGCTGATTACAACGAGTGGCTGCTGTGGGCGCTGCTGCGTGTAGGAGAAGCAACTGAATACAACACCATTAACTTTGGTCCTAATCCACCACCTGAAGAT
>Ga0233438_10002137_pt1 | contig 20371 bp, 16 predicted proteins | sample SI_123_September_FD_182720 | JGI IMG/M metagenome (GOLD analysis project Ga0233438, IMG submission 182720) | Seawater microbial communities from Saanich Inlet, British Columbia, Canada - SI_123_September2016_10_MG | ecosystem: Environmental > Aquatic > Marine > Inlet | place: Canada: British...
AATGGTGCCTCGACCCGGGATCGAACCAGGGACACGCGGATTTTCAATCCGCTGCTCTACCAACTGAGCTATCGAGGCGCTTATAAAATGCAAAGCACTTAATAAGTGAGGTGCGTATTAAACGGATTTTTGGCCTTCAAGTCAACACTTTTATGCATTTAATTTGAATTTGATTAATAAACCTTCAAAACTACGACTTAGCAGGCGGTGTATAGCCTTCAATATCCGGTTCTTTGCCTTCAAATAAGTACGCAGCCATTTGTTCTTCTAAGAATTTACGCGCTTCTGGTTCCATCATATTAAGTTTATTTTCGTTGATCAACATCGTTTGTTTTTTTTGCCAATCCATCCAAGCTTCTTTGGAGATTGAATCAAAAATACGCTTACCTAGCTCACCCGGATATAATTGAAAATCTAGGCCATCGGCTTCTTTATCTAAACGTACACAATGAACGGTTCTACCCATGTTATTGATGTCCTTAACGCTGTTGTAATTGATTAAAAATAGTCAGTGCTGGCTTACATAATCCAATGTCTGCAGGTTGACGGTAATCCACCCATCGTTGATGTACCTGCCCGTCCCGTATTCCCGCACCAGTCAAATCCTCTAATGTCATTTGGGGCATGGAATTAGACAACACCGCTTCACTCACTTTATCTGTTGTGAGATATAATATCACAGGTTGGATGTGAAGATGAAAATGACTAAATGTATGTTTAAATTCTGGGAGCATATCTGAAGATACCACATCAAACTGCTCCCCTAACGCTGTATATATAGTCGGATGTTCATCCACCTTTTGCGCTGTTGGAGTAAATTCTCCTCCAAACCACCATAAACCGCCCCAAATACCTTCCTCTGGTCGTTTAGTCATCAACACCCGGTCAAATAACATCGGAATGATCACTGTTGTGTATTTACTGGGGATCGTTTTTTTCGGCTTTTTGTGAGGAAGTTCGGACTGACGACCACTGGCAAACGCTAAACAACGCGACTGCAATGGGCATACTTCACACTTAGGTTTAGAACGCGTACATAACGTTGCCCCCAAATCCATCATCACTTGAGTATAATCGGCAATCCGTTCTGATGGCGTCAACTCACCTGCAAAATGCCATAACTCATCTTCGACTTTTTTACTGCCAGGCCAACCCTCTACGGCAAAAAATCGGGCTAACACTCGTTTTACATTACCATCTAAAATGGGATGATTTTGATGCTCCGCAATTGCGAGTATCGCACCCGCAGTTGATCGCCCTATACCTGGCAGTGCTAATACCTCCTCAAAGTCCGTCGGAAACACGCCATTATGGTGTTCAGCAATCTGTTGCGCTGCTTTATGTAAATTACGCGCACGAGCGTAGTAACCTAACCCCGTCCAATGATGCAGGACATCCTCTTGAGGCGCATTCGCCAAATCATTCACCGTCGGAAACGAACGCATAAATCGCTCGAAATAAGGGATGACTGTGGTGACTTGAGTTTGCTGGAGCATGATTTCAGAAATCCAAACAGAATATGCACTGATATTTTGTTGCCACGGTAAATGCTTACGACCATGCAGGTCAAACCATGCTAGCGCCGTTTGAGCAAAATCAAATGCCATGTATACCCTCTTTTATTTTTATCAATCAACCATTACCTAAAACAATTATACCAAATAAAACCACACTGACGTTTTACATTCAGTCAACAACACAGGATAATACGCACAATCTAGATATTCAGAGCACTTTTATGAGTCGTTTCCAAAACCAAGCAGAAGCAGAAGCTGCTGGCGTATACATTTCCAAAATCAAAAGTTTTGTTAAACGCGAAGGCCGTTTGACTACCGCACAAGGCCGAGCTATCGAAGATAATTGGCCAACAATGGGTTTGACTGTTGATATGGGTCTACTTAATTTAACCGAAGTCTTTGGCAACGATAATCCTGTCGTATTGGAAATCGGTTTTGGTATGGGTAAATCGTTAGTGGAAATGGCGGCAAATGCACCTGAACTAAATTTCATTGGTATTGAAGTTCATCGTCCAGGTGTAGGTGCATGTTTAGCTGATGCTCAAGCGGCTGAAGTGACGAACTTACGTGTGTTTGAACACGATGCTATTGAGGTGCTAGATAAGTGTATTGCTGATAACGCATTACACCGTTTACAGTTATTTTTCCCCGACCCTTGGCACAAAAAACGTCATCACAAGCGTCGAATAGTCCAAGCTGAATTTGCCCAAAAAGTGCATCAAAAACTCGCAGATAACGGTCAATTACATATGGCAACTGACTGGGAGCCTTATGCACAGCATATGCTTGAGACGCTTCAAGCCCAACCTAATTACACTAACCTTAGCCCGAATAACGACTATATTGAACGTCCCGAATATCGCCCTATTACTAAGTTCGAGGTCCGTGGTCAAAAACTCGGTCACGGTGTATGGGATCTATTATTCGCTGCGCAAAAGGAAGTTCAAGCATGATGAGTCCAGAAAGTCAGGTTATTCTGCGCAACAAAGAGTACTTTGCTCAAGGTAATGTTGTCATCGTTAACCCAACAGACGCAGAAGTGTTTTATGATTTAGGCGAGAACATCACGGGTTTTCATCAGTTTTATGATGTTTACGAGCAAGCCTATTCTGCTGATTTTGCACGTCATGAATTCAACACTCATATCGTCACACCAAAAGTACTTTATGATGCTGCCATTGTGTACATGCCCAAAGTCAAAACTCACTTGGGAATGTTATTAGCTAATTTATCTAACGTGGTTAAGACAGGCGGCCAGATATTTATTGTTGGTCATAATAAAAGTGGCATTAAAAGCTGTGCTAAGCATTTAGAGAAAGTGTGCGATACCGTTAACAAAGTCGACTCGGCCAAACATTGCGGTTTATTTGTCGGTACGGTGAAGGCCAATCCAAAGGCCTTTAATCTGGATGACTTCTTAACGACTAAGACCTATGAATTGAACGAGATTAAATGGGAAGTCGCTGGTATGCCAAGCGTGTTTTCTCAAGATGCCCTAGATTTAGGTACTCATTTGTTATTACAGCACTTACCTCAAAACATCAAAAATGATGTGTTGGATTTTGCTTGTGGTGCAGGTGTTATTGCGGCATTTGTGGGTGTACGACACTTACATACATTCCCCGATCCAAATAACCGCCCCAATCTACATCTAGTATTAAGTGATATTCACGCATTAAGCTTGTATTGTGCTCAAAAAACACTACATTTAAATAACTTACAAGGTGATGTGGTTGCCAGCAATGGATTATCTAATGTGGAAGGTAAGTTTAGCCATATCATTACTAATCCGCCTTTTCATAAAGGTATTAATACTGATTACTCCATCGCGCATAGTTTCTTAGTACAAGCTCGAGAGCATCTAATCGAACAAGGTCATTTAACCTTAGTTGCTAATAGTTTCTTGAATTATGCTGTGGATATGGAAGAGCATGTCGGCCCTTGTCAAAAACTCATCAGTGATAATAAATTCGCTGTTTACCAAGCAGTCGGTATTCGTCCCAAAGCGGGTCATAACAAATACAAACAAAGAAAATAAACCTATGTCAGATAGTAAATTGAAGATCGCATTTATCGTATCAGAAGTAGAAGACATTATTAAAACAGGTGGACTGGCCGATGTCGCTAAAGCTCTACCTCTAGCTTATGAAGCGTTAGGTCATGAGGTGTGTATTGTCATGCCAGCTTATCAAGTCGTGATTGACCAATTCAATCTAACACAGCATGGTGAATTCACCAGCTCTATGCGCCAATTTAAACGCTACGAGCATGACTTAGGTAATGTTAAAGTACATTTAATCGGCCATACTTGTTTTGACCGTGAGGGGCTTTATGCTGAAAACAACGTAGCTTACAGCGATAATGGTGAACGTTTTGGTTTGTTTAGTGCTGCAGTCATTGATGTGCTGCAAGCCGTTAATTTCCAGCCTGATATTATGCACTGTAATGACTGGCACACCGGTTTAGTTCCTTTCTTTGTTAAGCATAACCAACAACAGTTTGCTGAAGGTTTTTTTGCGAACACTAAAACAGCATTAACCATTCATAATGCCGCTTTTCAGGGCAGTTTTGAACTTCATGAAATCCCCATGATGCAGCCTTATCATCAAGCACTTCACTTTGATCAGCATCCACATATCAATATGATGAAAGTTGGGATTGCACACGCGGATAAAATTACCGCTGTCAGCCCAACTTATGCTCAAGAAATCCTAACGGATTTAGGCGGTCATGGTTTACATTATGTGTTACAAAACCGCTCTTCCGATTTAAAAGGGATCCTCAACGGCTGTGATTACTCTCAATGGGATCCAACCACTGACCCATTTATTCCAGCCCACTTTGACATCAATGATTTATCGGGTAAAGCCAAATGCAAGGCTGCACTTCAAGCCAAAGCAGGGTTTACAGATTCACCTGATACACCTCTCATCGGGATGGTATGTCGATTAACAGCACAAAAGGGATTTGATTATATCGTCCCTATCTTGCGTGATTTAATGGCACATAATTTGGGTTTAGTTATTGTTGGTACTGGCGACCCGCTGGTGTGTCAGCAACTGGCAGACGTAAGCCGTATGCATCCAACTAAATTTAAATTTATCCATGGCTTTGAACCTGAATTAGCCCATTTAGTAGAAGCAGGTTCTGACTTTTTCTTAATGCCATCTGAATTTGAACCATGCGGTCTTAATCAGATGTACTCACTGGCTTATGCGACATTGCCAATTGTCCGTAATGTTGGTGGTTTAAGTGATACTGTCGTAGGTATTGACCAAAATCCTCAGGAAGCCACTGGGTTTGTCTTTGATTCCCCCTCGCCTGAAGCATTATTGATATGTATTCGTCGAGCATTATTACTATACAGAGAGCAACCAGACCTGTTCGTAACAATGCAAAAAAGAGCGATGGAGACCAAATTCACTTGGTCAGATGCAGCAATCCAATTTGAGGCATTATTTCAACGTGCACTGCATTAGATTTATGCCATTGATTGTTGTGCTAGATAGCCGTGTATTTTATTTATTTATCTGATAGACTAGCACGTAATAAAAATATTAATTTTAAGTTAAAGTAAGTAAACACTATGCAAACGCCAAATATCTTAATTGTTGAAGATGAAGTAGTCACACGCACTACGTTGAAAAGCCTATTTGAAGCTGAAGGTTATAATGTATTTGAAGCTGAAGATGGCGAACAAATGCATGACTTTTTTCAAAATAATAATATCAATCTCGTCATTATGGATATTAACTTGCCTGGCAAAAATGGATTGATACTTGCCCGCGAAGTGCGCGACCGTAAAAATGTAGGTCTCATATTTTTAACCGGTCGCGATAACGATGTTGACCGTATCTTAGGTCTTGAAATTGGTGCCGATGATTATTTAACTAAACCGTTTAATCCTCGTGAATTAACGATCCGTGCGCGTAACTTACTCACGCGCACAACAAATGCTAATGATGATGAAGATTTACCTTCTCGCGTAAACTTTAATGGCTGGACGTTAGACGGTGATAGCCGTAGCTTAATTTCTCCAAACCAAAACGAGTTTAGACTTCCTCGCAGTGAGTTTCGTGCCTTACATTTATTCTTAAATAACCCAGGTAAAATTCTGACTCGTGAACAACTCATTATGGAAATGACAGGTCGCGAATTACGTCCTAACGATAGAACAGTCGATGTGACTATTCGTCGTATTCGTAAGCATTTTGAGTCTGAGCCAGGTGATATTGAGTTAATTGTCACGATTCACGGTGAAGGCTATCGTTTCTGTGGTAGCGTAGACGCCTAATCTTAAAAGTGTTACAAAAAAAACCACCTACTAAGGTGGTTTTTTTAATCTTATTAATCATCACTCAACGTGATAGGCTCAAGCGACAAATATTATGACGCTGGTTTACTGCGACGACCGCGACTCGGTGATGATTTACCCCGTCCATCACCTGTTTGTGCCGCAGCAGCTGCCTGCGCTCCACCCGTTTTAGTCGCGTTGCCACCAGAACGTGAACGTGGTTTACGCGGCTTCTTTGGCTTTTTTGCTTTTGGTGTTTTAAGCGGTGCTTGCATCACGCCAGACACAGATAAACCTTCCACTTCCAGCACTTCAATGTGTTCGCCAATGAGATTTTGGATATCATTAAGCTGTTTGATATCTTCATTAGTAGCAAACGATACTGCATGCCCAGTTGCTCCAGCTCGACCCGTACGGCCAATACGGTGTACATAATCTTCTGGCACGTGGGGTAAGTCATAATTAATCACATTAGGTAACTGGTCAATATCAATACCACGTGCAGCAATGTCAGTCGCCACTAACACACGTACATCACCTGATTTAAAATCAGCTAATGCTTTAGTGCGAGCACCTTGGCTTTTATTACCATGGATAGCAGCTGCAGTAATATTCTTATTTCCTAACTTTTGCGCAATACGATTAGCACCATGCTTTGTTCTGGTAAATACTAATACCTGCTGCCAATCATTATCTTTAATTAACTTAATCAGTAATGTGGTTTTACTACTTTTCTCAGCATGCACGAGTAATTGTTTCACTAACGGTGTCGTACTATTTTTAGGCGTAACCGATATTTCGATTGGCTCTTGAGTAAACTGTTTCGCTAATTCTCTAATAGGATCAGAGAAGGTTGCTGAGAATAATAATGTTTGTCGTTTGGTTGGAATTAGCTTCATGATACGTTTAATGTCATGAATAAATCCCATATCTAGCATACGGTCGGCTTCATCAAGGACCAGTATCTCAAGTTGACTAAACTTTACGGCATTTTGTTGATGCAGATCGAGTAAGCGTCCAGGAGTCGCAATCAAAATATCACAGCCACGACGTAACCCCTGCATTTGAGGGTTAATCGACACTCCACCAAATACGACCATAGAACGTAATTGGGTATGCTGAGCACACGCTTTAACACTTTCAGCGACTTGAGCAGCAAGCTCACGAGTAGGCGTTAAAATTAATGCTTTGATGTTATTTGGCGATGGACGCTTTGACGTCTCACTTAACAAATTAACGATAGGTAATGCAAATGCGCCGGTTTTACCGGTACCCGTTTGCGCTGCCGCCATAACATCTTGGCCGTCTAAGACAGGGCCGATAGCTTGTTGTTGAATAGGAGAGGGTTGGGTGTAGCCTTGGTCGGACACCGCTTGTAATACAGCTGGCGATAATCCTAAATCAGAAAAACTGGTGGTCATGAATCACTCACAAAAAGGGCACTCAAAACGTGAGTGCTAACGTAACTAATGCATATTAACACATTGCGCTAAATCGGTCTGTTTTAGTTATCTTCTTTCGTCGACTATACTTATCAACCATACGCTTTATAATAGCGCTTTGTGTGATATTGGTAAGAATTAATGCAACATCAAGATGTGATAGTCATTGGTGCCGGTGCGGCAGGGTTATTTTGTGCAGCTACTGCAGCTGCGCGCGGAAGAAGTGTGACTGTGCTAGACCACGCAAAAAAAGTTGGTCGAAAAATACTCATGTCTGGAGGGGGACGCTGTAATTTCACCAATATGTATACTTCACATGAAAATTTTATCTGTAACAATCCTCATTTCACCAAATCAGCATTAAGCCAATACACCCAATGGGATTTCATTGGATTGGTCAATGAATATGGCATTGCTTATCATGAAAAAACCCTGGGTCAGTTATTTTGTGATGACTCAGCTAAACAAATCGTTTCACTGCTTATGTCCGAATGTGCAAAGCATCAAGTGACAGTCACGACGGCATGCGAAATACTGACGATAAATAAACATGAAAAAGGCTATCATTTATCGACATCCAAAGGCCAATATAGTTGTGAGTCATTAGTCATTGCCACCGGCGGATTATCAATGCCGAAGCTGGGTGCAACACCCTTTGGCTATCAAATTGCAGAACAGTTTGGTATGCAGGTCACTCCCACCAGAGCAGCATTAGTTCCATTTACCTTGCATACGCATGACAAGGATGTACTAGCAGAGCTTAGTGGCGTGAGTGTAGAAGCGGCAACAACATGTGCTAATACACGATTTAATGAGGGGATTTTATTTACGCACCGGGGATTAAGTGGCCCTGCTGTATTACAAATCTCTTCTTATTGGGAAGCCGGTGATACCGTAGAAATCGATTTACTACCATCTCTCGATTTAACCGTAGAGCTAAACCGAGCACAAACTCAACAGCCTAACGTACAGCTATCCACTGTTCTATCGACCTGGTTCCCTAGGCGTCTCATCGCGCAATTATTGGGATATTTTGAAATAGAAAATAAACCAATGAAACAATACCAAGGTAAGCAACTCGAGCATATCGCTAATCAATTCAAAGCATGGCAACTTAAGCCTAATGGCACAGAAGGTTATCGTACCGCCGAAGTCACCTTAGGCGGAGTCAACACCGATCATTTCTCATCCAAAACCATGGAAGCCAAAGACCATAAGGGACTATTCTTTATTGGTGAAGTACTAGATGTGACCGGCTGGCTCGGTGGCTACAATTTCCAATGGGCATGGAGTAGTGGATACGTAGCCGGCCAAGTTGCTTAAGAGTATGCTCAATTATATCAATAAGTTAGGGATTATCTAAATCATCAACAAATTGAAGTATTTCATCAGGATTAAAAGGTTTCAATATATTTGGGGTGAAAACAAAAAAGGCATAGAAATGTAATCTATGCCTGTTTATTTTTTAAGAACATTTTTTAAAATTAGATATCGTCAGAATTCATAGAACCGATTTTGTGAATGGATAAATCAGCACCTTTATATTCTTCTTCCTCGCTTAATCTTAAGCCAGCTAGTTTTTTCACACCACCATAAACGATAATACCGCCTACGATTGCAATGACTATACCTAGAGCAGTACCGATTAACTGTGACACTAACGATACGCCACCTAAACCACCCAATGCTTCAGTTCCAAAGATGCCAGCAGCAATCGCACCCCACGCACCACATACACCGTGTAATGGCCACACACCTAAAACATCGTCTACTTTAATTTTGTTTTGCATCACGGTAAATAACCAGACAAATAACCACCCTGCAATACCACCAACGACTAACGAACCAATCGGATGCATTACATCAGAGCCTGCGCAGACGGCGACTAAACCAGCTAATGGACCGTTGTGAATAAAACCAGGATCATTTTTTCCAAACCACATCGCCGTTAAGATACCACCTACCATAGCCATTAATGAGTTTGCTGCCACTAAACCACTGATCCCATCGACTGTTTGTGCAGACATGACATTAAAGCCAAACCAACCAATACTCAAAATCCATGCACCCAGTGCTAAAAATGGAATATTTGATGGGGCAAAGGCATTCAACTTACCGTTTTTGTAACGTCCATTGCGCGAACCTAATAACACAACTGCGACTAATGCTAACCAACCGCCCATACCGTGCACGACAATTGAGCCAGCAAAATCATGGAACCCTGCACCAAACGACGCTTCTAGCCATGCTTGAAAACCATAGTTACCATTCCAGATAATCCCTTCGAAGAATGGATAAACAAAGCCAACAATTAAACCTGATGCAATTAAGAAAGGATAGAAACGAGCACGCTCTGCAATACCACCAGAAACAATGGCTGGAATGGCAGCTGCAAAGGTCATCAAGAAGAAAAACTTCACTAGATCATATCCATTGTTAGCACTTAATTCAGCCGCACTCGCATAAAATGTCGTATCGTATGCAATTAGATAACCAATGAAAAAGTAACATAAACATGACACGGCAAAATCAGTCATGATTTTGATCAATGCGTTGACTTGGTTTTTATTACGTACGGTACCTACTTCTAGAAAAGCAAACCCGGCGTGCATGGCAAATACCATTATCGCACCAAGCAAAATAAATAATGTATTGGTGCCCTGGAGTAATGTCTCCACTGCGCTATTAACTGTATCCATTGAATATACTACCTTTAAAATCTAATCTAATGTGTGTAAATTTATCTACACCACTTATCGTCATCTCGCCAATACACAAATGAGGTATGGTCGAAATGAATTTTAATGTCGAAGCATCAAAATAGTGCTGTTGTGATGGTCATAATATAGCTTATTATCATAGTGAATGACCAACTTTGCTATTAATAGCAAGAATCATTCCTACATTAAAAAACTTTAAGCCATTGATATTACTAAATTTTTATTATGTCTATATAATTGCACCACATCTAATGCACTGATTTGGTGATAATTGCACCATATAAATGATTTATAATCTGAATATTACCCATAACAGGAGCTTCCTTTGCACCAATCTATTGCTTTTTTATCTACTGATGATCTTGAAGATTATTTTGTTTGGGATAATTTGTTGATTCAGCCTTTCTCTCAGCATGGTGTTCACGTCGATGTTATTTCTTGGCATGCTATTGATATTGATTGGTCACAATATGATGCTGTCATTGTACGAAGTACATGGGATTATCAAGAACATGCAGATGCTTTTATCGACAAGCTCATTGAAATCACAAAGCATGATACGGTATTAATTAACCCATTATCATTGATGCAATGGAACATTTCAAAACGCTATCTACAAATATTGCAAACACAAGGTATCACCATCATCCCTTCAGTATTTTTTGATTCAGTAGCCATATCTGATATTTATGCCCAGTTTGCATATTTTGACACCCAAGAAATCATTATCAAACCACTTATCAGTGCTAATTCAGATAATACTTTTCGTCTTGACCATACTAACTTAATGGCCCAAGCAGGCCCTCTGTCGAATATTTTTTCCACCACGCCTTGTGTCATACAACCATTCTTAGATAGCGTTATAAATGAGGGTGAGTACTCACTTTTTTATTTTAATGGTGAATATAGCCATACAATTAGAAAAGTCCCTAAGTCAGGTGATTTTCGTGTTCAAGAAGAACATGGTGGTGAACTGATTACAGTCATCCCGGATGAACGACAGTTAAGTGCTGCCGCTAAAGTACTTGCTGCACTTCCTGAAAAATCGTTATATGCACGTGTCGACTTAATAAGGAATCCACGCGCTCAGAAAGATGATATCTGGCAACTGATGGAAGTAGAGCTCATTGAGCCATCTTTATATTTCAATATGGATGAGGCATCGCCTGAACGCTTCGTTCAAGCGACACTCAATTATCTTGCCTAACGTTCAATATCCCGGACAACTCGATCCCGGACTGCTCGCTCCAGATCGACTCTGTTCTGAGCGACTCCCTTCAGAGCGACTCTATTCTGAGCGACTCTATTCTGAGCGACTCGATCCTGAGTCCGCTTTACACTGACCTGTTTGGGCGGTAACTTGACTGGTGCTCGCACCACTTTTTGATCAGAGGTATTACGTTGAATCCGTTTAGGTGGCAATTTAACGGGAACACGTTTTACCGGTGCGACTCGTACCTGACCGGCTGAGTGATTATCAGGAGTATGACTATTAACACGACGTTTATTATTTAGCTTTTGGTTATTGCGATGCTTACTGCCCCCTTGATATTGACGGTCTCGCTTAACATCTGAACGTTGGTTATTCAGACGTTTACCTCCGTTCCAGCGCTCATTGCGATGTACATTATGAGCACGATGAGAAGCATGTAAACGGCGCGAAAAAAGCTGATGACGCTGTTTAATATGATAATGATCACGCCAAAAATGATGACTTACATAGCTAAATGGATTCCAGTTAATAGAGACGTTACCTTGTGACATATGTATGCCGAGTCGGTGGGGCTTATTATAATGACGATAGCTGTGGTGTTTAATATGGCGATAATTCCATATCCGCGGTTGCTGGCCATGCCACCAAGTACCATAAACGTATAATGGATCATACGTCGGTACAAATATCACTTCAGGGTCAGCTGACTCGATAAAGATTTTTGTCTCTTTTTCTATTACTTTAACGTAATCATCCGAAACAAGATTACCGCTGTTTTGAGCTTGTTGACGCAAATAGGCGACACGCGATACCACTAAATTATAATCACTCTCTACCGCATCTCCTAAATACTCAAGATATTCTAAATCTTCAGTGAGATTTGCGATCACATCTGCAAAAGGCAATAACGCAATCACACTGGGATCCCATGGCTTACCACGCGCTAATTCAACGAGTTCGTTTGCATCCCATTCGTTGTGCTGTTCAATCAATGCTTGGGCTTGGATCAAATCCATCGGCTGCACTACAGCTGCAAAGATATGCTCAAGTAACGAATCAGGATATAACGCAATTGGCGCTAATGCACTGTCGAGGACCGTAACTATTTCATCGTTTTCGGTAGCAGCTGGCTGTCGGGGTACATAACTTGTGGTAGTCGTCGTCATCGTTTTGTGAGGTGGAGATTTAATAAACCCATATTTGACCTCACCTTGATATGGCGTATGAGCAATCACACACCCAGATAAGCTAAGCGTTGTTAAGCTAATGGCAGCACCAGTAATGATACGCTGCCAACGTGGTAGGTTTGATTGAGCTGTTTTGACTAACATAGACCCTCCTAAAGGGAATGAGTTACGTTAATCATAGTTATAGATCGATTGAACTTAACACAAACTGAATAGCGTTAAGTATGTGGTGATAAGAAAAGCTATTTAAATAAGTGTGGATCAAACTCATGACCAAGCTTTTCAGTCTTGGTCTTTAGATACCCTTTATTATCTTTAGTCATGCCATGATCAATCGGTTTACGCTCAACAACTTCAATCCCTAAAGAGGTTAATGCATTGATTTTTTTCGGGTTATTAGTCATCAAAGTCACTCTGTTAATCCCCAAATGGTGTAACATAAACTGACAAATATCATATTCTCGTAAATCAGCATCAAACCCTAAATGTTCATTTGCTTCAACCGTATCCAGCCCAGTATCCTGCAATGCATAGGCTTTGATTTTGTTCAATAAGCCAATGCCACGACCTTCTTGTCTTAAATATAATAAGACACCCGAACCATGCTCGACAATGTTAGCTAAGGCTTTTTCGAGTTGAAAACCGCAATCACAGCGTGTCGAAAACAATGAATCACCGGTTAAACACTCTGAATGCACACGAATATGCACAGCGTCATCTGGGAGCCATTCACCATAACTTAATGCCACGTGTTCTTGCTGATTGCGTGTGTCCACAAATCCATGGATCGTGAAATCTCCAAATCGTGTTGGTAGCTTCGCTTTACTGACAAATTCAAACATCGATACTGGCATGTTTAGGTATTCTCGTGTGATGGTTGATAAACATGTTGGTCGCACTAACGACTAACCTTGTCTATTTTAAAGGATAACAATGGGATTAGCATCATATAAAATCAACCCCACCATAGTAAATTCGACTATTTACTCCATTACGAAGAGCACGATAAGGCAATTCCCTTATCCCCTATCGAGGGTGGAGCAGCAAATCGGTCTATCTTGGTTGTCGCATCAAACGGATTCTTTAATATTTCTAAATAAGCATGAAATAATGAAAAATCACCTTGTTCAGCAGCTTCAATGACTGCTTGAGCATGATGGTTGCGCAGCACAGTATGTGGATTCGCTAAACTAATTCGTGACTGTAAGGTGGTAAAATCGATTTCTTGTAACGCTACTTCTGCTTTAAATGCAGCTAACCATTCATCAAATAAGCCAATATCCACATATTCATTGCGGAGTAATGTTAATGAATCCCAATCAAGATGCCCCGCTAGTTGTCTAAAACTAATATGATAATCACGCTTAGGACTTTGTAATAACTTCATAAACAATGTCATCATCGCCAATGCTGTATCCGTCGTTTCAGTTAATCCAAATCGTTTGAGCATCAAATGATGATAGTGCTCTACCAATATAGGTTCAAACGTATCTAACGCATCGGTAATATCTTCTGTAGTGACAAACGGCCGGAATGCTTGTGCCAGTGCGTTGAGATTCCAAAGACCGATACTTGGTTGCTGGGAAAAACGATAACGTCCCTGATGGTCAGATTTATTGCACACATAATGCGGTTCAAAATCATCAAAAAATGCATATGGGCCATAATCAAATGTAATCCCATGAATCGACATATTATCCGTGTTCATAACACCATGGTTAAAGCCAACGACTTGCCAATGTGCGATTAATCGTGCGGTATCAGCAATTATTTGCGTTAACATCGCTAAATGCGGGTTTTGGCAATCTACACACTGCGGAAAATGATGCGCTAAAGTGTAGTCCATTAATTGTTGGAGCTTAGGGGTGGCAATATCTGCTGCCACACCCGGTTCACGATCATGGTAAAAGTATTCAAAATGCCCAAACCGTAAATGACTTGGCGCAGTGCGTATCAGCATCGCAGCTTTTTCTTGTTGTTCACGATAAACCGGCTCATTAGAACTAATCAAACATAAGGCGCGAGAGGTTGGAATACCTAAATGAAATAAAGCTTCACTGGCCAAATATTCTCGTATAGTCGAACGCAAGACTGCACGCCCATCCGCGTGTCGTGAATAAGGTGTGGGACCTGCACCTTTAAGATGTAAGTCTTGTCGCTGACCTTGATTATCCACTATTTCACATAACAGCAGACCGCGTCCATCTCCTAGCTGTGGATTCCAATGACCAAATTGATGCCCACCATATTTCTGGGCCACGCTATGTTGAGTTAAGAGGGACTCAGACCCAAATAACTGCTGCATAAACGTATCATTATCTTGCCATTGAATGGGTAACCCTAATGCTTCCCACAGCGCATGATTAACCACTTGTAGTTGAGGCTGATAAATCACCGTCGGTTTGATTGGGGTAACTAAATCAGCCAACTCATCGGCATAAGAATGTTGGTATTTATAGGGTTCAATATAAGATTCAGACATAGATCTCTAATAATAGTTTATCATTGAAATAAAGTAAGCTAACGCTTTAGAATTTGCTAGCATAACAACAGTTTGGCACTATTTCGCTACACATTTAAGTTTTATACGCACGCTTTAGCTTAAATGTTTAATCCATTTATCGCGTTTACGGGTAATAATCAGTGTCCAATTTAAGGAAATATTATGCCTACTCTACATCATTTAAATCATTCTCGCTCACAACGTATTTTATGGTTATTTGCAGAACTTGGTTTAGATTTTGATATACAAACTCATTATCGAAATCCAACAACATCATTAGCACCGGATTCATTAAAATCGATTTTTGAACTCGGACGCTCTCCGGTAGTGACACTGGATGACGAAATGCAAACCCCATTAGCTGAATCTGGAGCGATTGTTGAGTACTTTGCTCAAACCTATCCTGACGCCTTATTAACCTATCAGGCGGGTGATGCAAATTACATCCAATATTTATATTGGCTGCATTTTGCTGAAGGAACCATGATGCCGCCATTAATTGCAAAGCTCGTATTAGGCAAAGCAAAAGCCAAAAAGAAGCCGATCATTATCAAAACCATTGCGGATAAAGTCATTGATGCGATTCTAAATGCCTACTACGATAAAAATTTTGCTGAGAACGTCGCACATGTTGAAAAACACCTTGCCCGTCAAGCGAATAAAGGGATAGATTATTTTGTCGGCGAACGTTTAACGACGGTCGATTTTATGATGCTTTTTCCACTAGAAGCAATGCTCGCCAGCCAGCCTTCTAATGTACCACAACATATCAAAGCTTACGTAGAACGGATGCAGGCAAGACCGGCATACCAGGAAGCCCTAGATGCAGGCGGAGAATATAACTTTGGCCCGAAAAAATCGGCATAAATGCGGTTTGAATACGACAATTAATGAGTCTCTTAGGAGACTACTTAAACGACAATTATTGTGATTGAACATGTTGAGTGATCAAATTAATAAACTGATCACCATATCGTTCGAGTTTGACTTGTCCTACGCCGGATACAAATAAGAAATCACTCGCTTCCATTGGTAAATTTTGAGCCATATCGACTAAGCTGGCATCCGAAAATATCACGTATGGTGGTTTACCTATCTCATCTGCTAACCGTTTACGCAGATGCTTCAACTTCGCAAATAATTCTTTGTCATAACTAACATTAGCTAGTTTCTGCTGTTTCTTACTGGTCCCGCTTAAGCGTGGCACTGCTAGTGTTAATGGTTCTTCCCCACGTAATATTGGTTTTGCCGCATCGGTTAACCGCAGAACGGCATAATTAGTAATATCAATAAACAAATATCCTTTATGGATCAGCTGATTAATAATATTAACCCAATACTCATCGGCTTTATCTTTACCGATCCCAAATGTAGATAATTTATCATAACCTTGTTCAACAATACGTTGCAGTTGACGACCTTTGATCACTTCAACGACTTGATTTATCGTGCCTATCTGACGCATTCGATAAATACACGATAATACTTTTTGGGCCGATTCTAAGCCATCAAAATGCTTTGGCGGATCGATACACACATCACAGTTACCACATTGCGTTTGACTAGCTTCAGAAAAATAATTAAGTAATACTTGTCGGCGACACGTTTGTGCATCCCCAAAACGTTCCATCGCCTCAAATTTTTCAAGTTCCACTTCAATCCGATGACTTTCTGAAGATTCTATCCATTGTTTGATCCGTGCCGCATCCTTTTCATCAAATAATAATAATGCTTCTGAAGCTAAGCCATCGCGCCCTGCTCGGCCCGTTTCTTGGTAATAAGCTTCAATACTTCGAGGTAAGTCATGATGTACCACATAACGCACATTAGATTTATTGATCCCCATACCAAAGGCAACCGTGGCGACCATAATATCAATATTATCATTTTGAAAATCACGCTGAGCCTGAGCGCGTTCTTCTTGGGTTAGTCCGGCATGATAAGCCCCACATTTAAAGCCTTTAGCGTAGAGTTTGTTGCGTACCTCATCCACTTTGTTCCTTGAAGAACAGTAAATAATTCCACTCCCTTCATGAGCGTGAATAAATCGTACGATTTGATCCAGCGGTTTAAATTTAGGAATAACTGTGTAACGAATATTCGGGCGGTCAAAACTGGCTAAATGCACATGAGGGTGATTTAAATGCAACTGAGTTTGAATATCTTCTCGAGTTGCAATATCGGCAGTGGCCGTTAGGGCCATAATAGGAATATATGGAAATATTTGTCGGAGCTGACCTAAATTACGGTAATCTTGTCTAAAGTCATGTCCCCAGTGAGAGACACAGTGAGCCTCATCAACTGCGATTAAACTAATATCGAGTTCGGATAAACGCTCAATAAAGTACGGTTGTAAAATCCGTTCAGGTGCGACAAACAAAATATCTGTTTGTCCATTATGTAAGCGTTGATAAACTTGCGTGATTTCTGCTCCATCTAACTGTGAACTGATCATATCAGCGCGAATACCAACCGCAAGACATTGCTCCATTTGGTCTTGCATGAGTGAAATCAAGGGTGAAACAACAATCGTTAAGCCAGTATTGATGACAGCGGGCACCTGATAACACAAGGATTTACCACCACCGGTAGGCATTAAAACCAAGCAATCTTGTTGCGCTAATGACGCCTCAATTATAGCTTGCTGACCCTTACGGAAATCACTATAACCGAAGGTGTTTTTTAATGTGGTATGTAATAAATCAGCTGTCATTTGAGGTGATATTGGCTCTACTAGATATGGTTATATTAATACAAGATACACATAGATCTGATAAGTATCATTGTCAGACAACAGATCTCAAAAATAAGATCATATACTAAATTGTAGCATTTGATGAAGAGAATAGAGACAACACTGTTAACTATTTATGATAGTACTATCTAACCTATAATTGATAAGGGAGTCATCCACTTAGGTGATATATGAATCATTATGATAAGCAACCATAGGTAAATTCATTAAGTGGTTGCTTGCTTTGATAAGTTACTTCACAATTGCGCCTGTCTTATTTCATTTCACTGGCCTTTCATGCAAGAATCTTCGACCCCGCCACACTCAGCTTCAGGCTTAACTTCTACCCAGGCAGGTATGTTATTTGCGATTTGTGCTTATACCATGTGGGGCATTGCACCTATCTATTTTAAGCAGTTGTTACATGTCGATGCTGTTGAAATCTTAATGCACCGTATTATTTGGTCAGCACTCGTATTGGCTGGATTGATCCTCGGACTTAATCATATTAACAAAGTCACCACTGCGCTTGCTGATAAAAAAGTCATGGGATTATTAGTCTGTGCGGGAATGTTACTTGGCGGCAATTGGTGGCTGTTTATCTGGTCAGTCAATAATGACCATCTATTAGAAGCTAGCCTTGGTTATTACATTAATCCCCTATTTAATGTTCTATTTGGCTTTGTATTTTTAGGCGAACGTTTTCGACGTTTGCAAAAAATTGCAGTGCTATTAGCGTTTATTGGCGTGGCGATTTTAATAGTGTCGTTTGGTGATGTCCCATACATCGCACTGTCTTTGGCATTAAGCTTTAGCTTATATGGCTTGGTCCGTAAGCAAATCAATGTCGACTCGATACCGGGACTGTTTATTGAAACGGTTTTGATGCTGCCTTTAGCGCTGGGTTATTGGTTGTGGACGGATTCACCCACCAGTAACTTTGCCAATAACAGTACAACAATAAATGTCTTATTTATCTGCGCGGGCTTAGTCACCACAGCTCCGCTACTATGTTTTACTTCAGCAGCACGCCGTATCATGTATTCGACCCTTGGATTTTTCCAATATATTGGCCCGACACTGATGTTCGTCATCGCGATTATGGTTTACAACGAACCTTTCAATATTGAGCGTGTGATTACCTTTGGGTTTGTTTGGTTAGCCCTAGCGGTGTTCACTTATGATGGTGTCAGGCACTACCGAAAACAAAAGAAATTACTTAACACTTAAGCTTAATAGATCCCTTATCTAAAATCGCGGTAGTGTTAATACTGCGTTCATATTAACACGGCGATAATTTCGCATAAGCGAGCACAAGCCATTTAGCGCCAAAATCATCAAAATTCACTTGGACTCTTGCACTCTCACCAGAGCCTTCATAGTTCAAGACGGTCCCATCACCAAATTTGTTATGACTCACACGCATTCCCAATGAGAATCCACTTTCACTAAAGGCTTCATGTGAGGTGCTGGGGCTAAAGCGATTATGCACAGGTTGAGAGATATTTTGGCGCAAACGTATTTCTTCGATACATTCTTTGGGTATCTCTCGAATAAAGCGACTGGCAGTATGAAATTTATCTTGGCCATATACTCGACGCGTTTCAGCATGAGTAATATATAGTTTTTGCATCGCACGAGTCATACCCACATAACATAGACGACGTTCTTCCTCGAGACGACCAGGTTCATCATTAGTCATCGCGCTAGGAAACATTCCCTCTTCCACACCCGCTAGAAATACTAAGGAAAATTCTAACCCTTTGGCGGTATGAATAGTCATCATTTGGACGGCGTCTTGATGTTTCTCAGCCTGTCCTTCACCCGCTTCTAATGATGCGTGAGCAAGAAATGCTGATAATGGCGTCATATCATCAGCCTCTTCAGGCACTTCAAATTGCTTACAAGCAGTCACTAATTCTTCTAAGTTTTCTACTCTCGCCTTCGCTTTCTCGCCTTTTTCAGATTGATACATCGCGACTAAGCCTGATGCTTTTATGACATGATCAGTTTGCTGTTCTAACGGCAATGGTTTGATGTCATTACTCATATTCATGATCAAATCAACAAACCCTTGGAGTGCATTACCAGCACGTCCTTTTAATCGTTTCTCTTGCAGCATCATGACCGAAGTTTGCCACATAGATTGCTCTGTCTCACGTGCTACTTCTCGGATTTGCGACAACGTTTTATCACCCATGCCACGTGTTGGTGTATTCACTACACGTTCAAACGCAGCGTCATCTAATGGGTGATTAATCATGCGCAGATAGGCCAGTGCATCTTTGATCTCTTGACGCTCGAAGAATCGTTGACCACCATAAATTCGATAGGGAATAGCTTCTTGAAGTAACGCCTCTTCCAGTACTCGTGATTGCGCATTATTGCGATATAAAATTGCACAATCAGACAGGGCATACCCTTGATCCGTCCACTCTTTGATCCGAGCTACGATAAAACGTGCTTCATCTAGCTCATTGAAACCTGCATAGAGCTTTATCTTTTCGCCGTCAGCATCTTCAGTCCATAGTTCTTTACCCAAGCGTCCGGCATTATTGTCTATAACCGCATTAGCCGCTTTCAAAATATGCCCTGTGGAACGATAATTCTGTTCTAAACGAATAGTATCCGCACTCGGGAAATCTTTGAGAAAGTGTGAAATATTTTCAACATTCGCGCCGCGCCACCCATAAATAGACTGATCGTCATCGCCTACGATCATCATATTATTACTCGGTGCTGATAACAGACGTAACCACGC
>Ga0233438_10002142_pt1 | contig 20344 bp, 18 predicted proteins | sample SI_123_September_FD_182720 | JGI IMG/M metagenome (GOLD analysis project Ga0233438, IMG submission 182720) | Seawater microbial communities from Saanich Inlet, British Columbia, Canada - SI_123_September2016_10_MG | ecosystem: Environmental > Aquatic > Marine > Inlet | place: Canada: British...
AAAAATTATTAAAAACATCGCTATGAGATTGAGGCCAATATAACTTTGACTTAAGCCTCCAACAGTCGATAATATCTCCAACTAAAAAAAGATTATCGCAAGAATGATTATCAAGGAAATTATTCAAAAAATCTGACTGACACCCTTTTGATCCTAGGTGAATATCAGAAAGAAAAATAGATTTATAATCAGACATATCGGTATTATAACAAAGTGTTAATTGCAAAAACGTATTAATTTATGAACATTTTATGGGTTAAAGATGGAAAGCTGGGCCATGAAAAGCAGGTGGATGCTTTGCTGGAAGAGATAAACAGTACCCAACATATTGAAATAACAGAGATTAAAGCAAGTACAGTATTGAATCAAATTCTCGAGTTGATAACATTTGGCCTATTTAGGAAAGATAAAGATGGTATTGAGAATATTGATTTTGATTTAATTATTGGGGCTGGTAGTGACACCCATTTAAAAATACTCAATCTTAAAAGAAGATTTAAAAAGGCTAAAACAATTTCTATATTATGTCCAAATATAATTATGAGAAAATCGTTTGATTATATTTGTATCCCTACCCATGATTCGCATAAAAGAATAAACAAGCATAAATCCATTTTTTTTGAGGGATCTTTATCGAAGATTTATGATGGGCCAACTGAGGAATCGATAGGAATGTTTTCTATAGGGGGCATGAATAAACATTATGAGTTTGATGAAGATTATATTTTGGAGCAAGTTTGTTTCTTAGCATCAATCCACCCCTATAAAATGTGGCATATATTCAATTCGAGAAGAACCCCAAGCTCTATGAATAATAAAATTAAAAATTTGTTAAGTAGTTTTAAAAATATTATTTTTGAAGATGTGCATAGCGATGATATTAAAAATCAATATCAAGATATTCTCCATAGTGCATCAATAAGAGTTATAACAAAGGACAGTGTTAATATGGTTTATGAGAGCCTATCATCTTCAGGACAAAGTTTTTTATTTGATATGGATGCTAAAAGTTCCAATAAGATAGTGAAGAATATAAATGCATTAATAAATGATAGAAGGATTGGGTGTTTAGATAAAACTTTAATGGCTAACGGTCTTTATAATTTAAAATTACGACCTCAAAACAAACACTTGGATGTAATGCGTGAAGTTGAAAAATTAGCATATTCAATTTTAAAGAAGCTCAATAGACGATGAATATCCTGCACATAGTTATGAGCGATTCATTTGCAGGTATTGAGCAGCATGTTAATGAGCTAGCAGGCGTTCAAAAAAATAATTCAAATATTAGTCTTATAGTTTCATCAAATATTATAGAAAAATTCGATAAGCATCTAGACGCTAAAGAAATAAAAAACTTTGGAAGAGGATCAATATATAATATTGCAAAACTATCTTTATTAATTAAAAATATTAATCCAGATATAGTTCATTCGCACGGTACAAAAACAACACAAATTATAAACATAGTAAAATATTTCACTTCTTTTAAGCATGTATCAACAATTCATGGCATAAAGAAAAACTTAAATGCATACGAAAAGGCTGATTTAGTAATAGGGGTTTCTTCTAAAACACTTTCTAACTTAAAGGTTCAATCAAAAGTAGTTTCAAATTGGTGGTCGCCTCTACTGAATAATAATTCAGACGATAAAACAAACGAGTATGCCCTGTCAGTTGGAAAATTAGAGAGGGTTAAAGGTTTTGATCTTCTTATCAAAGGGTGGCAAAACATTAGCTCAAACCTTGTAATAATAGGAACTGGTAAAGAATATACGAAGCTTAAATCATTGATATCTAGCTATAAATTAGAAGGTAAAATTAAAATTATTGACGAGGTTAGTCAGAATGAGTTGATCAATTTATATAAAAAAGCCTCTGTCTTATTGGTGTCATCTCGCAATGAAGGTGGCCCCAGAGTTGCTCTTGAGGCACTTAAAAATAAAGTCCCAGTCCTAGCAACAGATGTGGGGCATATGAGCGACATACTGCCTAATGAGTTTCTAGCTAAGGCTGATGATCTTAACTCCCTCACTAAACTGCTTGAAACCTATGTGGATAAAATTGAAATATATGATCAATCCTCAATATTCGAATATGTAGAAAGTGAGTACTGTGTGGAAGGTAAAATAGAGCAGATTGATCAAATTTATAGAGGTTTATTAATCAGCTCCTGATATAGAGAAATTGTTGAATCTATCATCCTATCTGAGAGAAAAGTATTAGGTTTTGGTGGTTGAAAATTTTTACACGATACCTCAAGCGTCTTAAGCTTTAAAGATTTCATGTCGTTAAGATCAACTAAGCCGTGAGAAAAAAGCTCTTCAAGGATTTCTTTGGTCCCACCATGATTCCAGCCAATAACTTTTGCACCTGAAGACAAGGCCTCTATAGTGGTTCTTCCAAAAGGCTCAGGTTTAATTGAAAGATTATAGACAATATCTGATATTTTATAGATATTAGAAATATCATTTCGGGAGCCTGTAAAAGTAATAAAGTTAGAAATCCCCTTTTCTTTAACTTGATCTTTTAAATCAGATAAATACCTCTGCTTTTTGATTGATGTGGGGCCAACAACAAGTGCGTGGAAATTAGTATCTTTTATTGAAGCAATAAGTTCAATAAAACTATCTACGCCCTTCCATTGTGAAATCCTTGTGGGAAGAGTTAGTATAATTTTGCCTTTAGTTTCTGGGAATTCCTTATACCAACGCTCTAGCCATTCAGTATTAGGGCTACCCATATTAAATACTTTAGGGTCACAGCCTCGCGGGATAATTGTAATTTTTGAATTATCAATATTGTAAGTTTCAACGATATAGTCTCTAACGACTTTACTAATAGCTATAATATGATCCACTTTAGACATAACTTGGCTATATATGGGGGTGCTGTATAGACCATGAAATGTAGATACAAGAACTGGTTTTTTCTTTAATTTTTTAAATGCAAAAAAGTTTATCCACGCTGGCATTCTTGATCTAACATGGACAATATCTGGCTGATGCTCTTCATAGATTTTTGCAAGTTGTGAAGATAAAAAAATAGAATACAAACTTTTTTTATGCACAGGAAGGTTTATGTGAGTACCTCCATCTCTTCGGATATCTTGCTCGTAAATGCCCCCATTTGATATAACAATAGAGTCATGGCCTTTATCTACAAGAGCTCTAGAAAAATCTTTAGTACCCCTTTCAACACCGCCAATATTTAGCTCAGGTAAAATTTGAATAACTTTTAGTTTATTCATGCCTTAACGCAATTACTGGATCTAATTTTGCAGCTTTATTTGCAGGCCAGATTCCAAAAAATAAGCCCACTAAAGCTGAAAAAGATATTGATCCAACTATTGCTGTTAATGGCATTTCAAATGGCCAACTGAATATAGAAGTTAAAAGAGCCAATATGGAAGTTCCAATAAGCACACCAATAATGCCTCCAATTCCACAAAGCAATATAGCCTCTACTATAAATTGGAGCATTATTACACTCTTAGATGCCCCAAGAGCCTTCCTTAAACCAATTTCTCTTGTTCTTTCAGTAACAGAAACAAGCATTATATTCATAACACCTATTCCTCCTACCAAAAGGCTTATAGCGGCAATACCTGCAATTAGGAAGGTAAAAATACTTGTTGCATCTCTTCGTAAATCAGCAAATTGACTATAGTCTGTAATTCTAAAATCATTGTCTTGACCAGGGCCAATATCGTGCTGCTGCCTTAAAATTCTTTCAATTGACATCATTACTTGTTCTATATTTACATCATTAGCTATTCCAACATTTATAGAGTCGACTCTTACCCTTCCAAATATTCTTTGAGCTGCTGTTAATATAGGTACGTAGAGTTCCTCATCTGGGCTCTGCCATCCTGTCGAACCCTCCTCTTTAAGAACGCCTATAACTTTATAAGAAACTCCTGCAATAGTTATCTGGTTACCCAGCAAAGATTCAGGCTTTGTCTTAAGTTCTTGAGGGATTTTTGATCCAACTACTACAACTTTCCTTCTTGCTAAATTATCTTCTTCATTGAATAGTCTGCCTATTCCTAAATCATAACCCCTAACTTTAAAATGTATTGGCAAATAACCACCAACTCTTCCACTAATATTTGATGTGTTAAATTTAATTTGCCTTGAACCCGTCATTGTTGGAGAGATTTTCCAATTATGCTCGAAATCCTTACTCAATGCTGCAGCATCTTTTAGCACTAATGGATTTAGTCCTTGTGTAACAGCCCCTCTTTTTCTTTGGCTAGGTCCAACATATAGCGTTCTTCCACCAAGATCATCAATTTTCTCATCTAGCGACTTGGATGCGCTTGAGCCTAGGCCAATAATAGCAATGACAGCTGCAGTTCCTATAATAATAGCCAGGGCTGTAAGAAAAGAACGGACCTTGTTTGACCTTATTGATGATGAAGCGGATTGAAGGGCTTCGTTGAATAATGAAAAATCTACCATAAGCTATCAACCGAAACTAAATGATGCAGATACACGTTCTTTAAATCTTTTCTGATAATCAAAAAGACTCTTGCTAGGCATTATGTATATTGTATCACCTTGACTAAGACCTTTTACGACCTCGACATTAGACAAATCAGAAACTCCAATCTCAACCCATGTTAATAATGGGCCTTTTGCTGAATCTTTTATAACAATAAATTTGTTAAAATTTTCACCTGAAATTTTTTTCTCAAGAAATAGATCTATATTCTCTTTTGGCATATTGATTATTGAGGCAGCTGAGTAAATATCTTTTCTTGTTCTGAGTGACATAGATGGTGTGCTCAAGGCTACCTCTTTATTGAGAACATCTATTACTACATCTGTATTCATTCCAAGAAGTAATAAATTTTGTTTATTATCAATATCTATTAAAACTGGAAATGTTGTAACATTTTGTTCAACCCGTGCCTTTGGTTCAATTTTAGACACAGTTCCAAAAAACTCTTTATCTCTATAGGCCGCAACTTTAATAGAAACTTTTTGCCCAATTGAAACTTTTCCTACATCAATTTCGTCAACCAAGGCTCTAACTCTTACCTTGGAAAGATCAGCCATAGTCATTAGAACAGTACCTCCACCTACAGCTTGGGTCGGGGAAGAGATTACTTGACCAACTTCAACTGGCCTTGATATAACAGTCCCAGATACAGGAGACCTTACGACTGTATCGTCAAGAGCAATCTTAGCGTTCTCATAAGTTACTTGAGTCCTAACTAGAGTTGATTTTGCTTGAGCAAAAGCTTCTTGTATGTCTTCAAAATCTTTGTCAGATATGCTGCCGTTGTCATGGAGTTTTTTGCCTCTTTTATATTGAGCTTCAGCATTTTCAAGCCTTACGTTTGAGGCAGTAAGATCTGATTTTGATTGGTCTAATATATTCTTTGGTGTCCTTTGATCTATCTGGGATAGCATTGAACCTTTTTCAATAAAGTCACCAACCTCAGCACCTAAAAAAAGAATTTCACCTGAAGCTTTAGATTTAATTTCTACAGATGATATTGCTTCAATAAGACCAGATGCCTCAATTGAAACAAAAAGTTTTTTAGCAGACACTTGGTCTTTCTTGTAGAAATTTGCTAAAGCCTCATCTTGTTTTGGAGTGTCCGTTGAAGTTAGGCTTGAGATGATCAATGCAATCACAAACAGTACGATTGTTAACAATATTATTTTATATCTCTTTTTCATAATAATTCCCTATTTAATTAATACTATCAGACTCAATTAGCCCATCTCGAATTTTAATAACTCTTTTGCACTGATCGGCAATTTCCTGCTCATGGGTAATAAGTATAATTGTTTGGCCATCTGCATTCAGGCTTTTAAAAAGACTCATAACATCAGCTTCAGTCTGGCTGTCCAGGTTGCCTGTCGGCTCATCTGCAAATATGATACTGGGTCTATTCACTAGAGCCCTGGCTATAGCAACTCTTTGCTGCTGGCCTCCTGAAAGCTCGGAAGGACCATGATTGATTCTATCTTCCAATCCAACTGCCTTCAAAACTTCTGTGGCTCTATCTAATGATTCTTTTTTACCTTTACCAGCATATTTAAGAGGAAGAAGAACATTGTCAAGAGCAGAATTTTTAGCTAAAAGATGAAATGATTGAAAGACAAAACCTATCTCCCTGTTTCTAATTAGCGCAAGATCATCTTCACTCTGATTTTTAACAAGCTTGTTATTCAACAAATACTCGCCAGAAGATGGCGTATCCAAACATCCAATAATATTCATTAGTGTAGTTTTTCCAGAGCCAGAAGGTCCCATAATTGCTATAAATTCACCACGTTCAACACTAAAATTAATCCCCTTTAAAGCCTCTACAGTTGTGCTGCCCATTGAAAACGAGCGTTTTATATTTTTTGTTTCTATGATCACTTATGTATGACAGTTAATTTATTTAATAGTTTCATTAATATAATTAATCCACCCTTCTGCTGCTGTACTAGATTTCTTATAGTTAAGTGCCTGGGTTAAATATAGCAACGAGCTGCTATAGTCATTTTTTTCATAGTAGGTAATGCCCAAAAGCAAATCAATTCTGCCAGGAACCTCATCCCAATTTTCACTCTTAGCTCTTTTAAAAAACTTAATGGCAGTGTTCCAATCTTCTGATTCAAATGCAAACCTAGCAATTTTATATGATGTTTTAGGGTCTGTTTCTATTTCTAATGACCTTTTAAGAACCTCAACACCACTAGAACGATCCTTAGCTAAAAAATATGCATCAGATAACAAGTCTAAGTTTTTTTTGCTATCTTCGATAAATAAATTATTTAGACCATCGTTCATTACTTTAACAGCTTTTATAGGCAGGTCTTTATATAGAAAATATTTAACAAGATTAATAAAATCTTGCTCTTTGGTAAGAACACCATTTTCATATGCCAACTCCAAGCCTGCTAGGGAGCTATCTTCATTATCACCCCCATAATAAACCCCACTAAGCTGTTTCCAATAACTATCTTTAGATGGGTTAACAAAAACAAGGTATTGACCTATTTCAATTGCCTCATTATATTTTTTCAACTGAACAGCTAATGCAAATTCGTACTGTAACCAGTCTTCATTTAATTTAGTTGTGAGGTCGTTGCCAGTTGAAACATTGTTATATGCATTGAGGTAGTCCTTGTTTTGGAAGTAAGCCATGCCTAGCATTACATAATTAGCAGCGCTCAAATCAATACCTCTTAACATGCCTTTTTTTTGGGCTCCCAAGAGAGCGGTTACAACATTATTGTATTCACCTAACTGAAAGTATGCAGCAGCTAAGTTAGTTCTAGTTTGAATGTCTGCAGGAAGTGATAATTTGCCATGCTTAATAGCTTTATCAAGCCAAGGGATAGCCATTTTGAATTCACCTTGTAATAGATAGAATTGCCCATAAAGCTGGTTAATTAGCGCTCTTTCATAGCTTCTCTCGTTTTTAAAATATTTGTTTTCAAAAATCTCTAACTCTCTTTTAGCTTCGACCCAATTTTCTTCCGAAATATATCCATTAATTTTTTTCATATACTGATAAGTCCACTGACTGATAGTATCGTCAGCAGAATTTATATTCCCAACTGAAAAGAATAACAAGGTCAGCACTAAATATTTTTTAAACATTGCAAACAAACTCCACTTTTAATTGTCCTTTTTGAGATACCGCAACCCCATCAATTGTTTTTGGTTTAAATTGCCACCTTCTAACAGCCTTTGAAGCTTCTCTATTAAAAACTCTGGCAGGCTTAGAGCTTACTAACTTTACAGATTCAACTTTACCACTTGCATTTACAACCAAGCTAAGAACTACCTCACCATTAATTCCATTCCTAGATGCTTCTGGTGGGCATCTTGGTGCTATCTTTACCAAAGGTATAAGCTGGCTAGTGCCAGACCCTAGATTAGAAACATTTCCTAAAAATGCTCCGCTAAAGTCAGTAGGAAGATCAAAATCTGGAATATCAATATCTATGTTCTGCATTGGAGGTGGCTTTGAATCATCAAGCTCAACCTCGGGTTGAGGGGGTCTTTTTGGTTGAGGGGGTTTGTCTGGAAGCACTCTTGACCTCTCCTCTAGATTATCATTCTCATTAATTTTAATAAATTCAATATAGTTCCGTTTTTTCTTATCATTTTTTATATTTGCATCTCGTGATATTAAAGACTGTATTAATAAAAAAATAGAGAAAGTAATAATTACTGCAATAAGGATATTGGTAAGATTATTTTTGTTAATTATCATTTTTAGCTGCTATAGAGATATTTTGAATACCAGCAAGCCTAATCTGATCCATTACTTCAACAAGTAAGCCGGATTTTGATACTTTATCAGCCTGTATAATGACAGAACCACCTGGGTACTCTATTTTTAATCTTTCTATATTTGCACGAACAGCCTTCAGATCAACTCGTCTTTTATCAATCCATATTTCATTATTATCAGTTAAAGCGACAAGTATGTTGCCCTTCTCATCTCTTTGAGCAGTTTCTGCGTTTGGTCTGTTTATGTCTACACCTGTTTCTTTTACAAAAGAGGTGGTAACAATAAAAAAGATAAGCATGATAAATACAATGTCCATCATTGGCGTTAAATCAAGGGAGCTTTCTTCAGCAAACTTATTTCTGGATCTTCTTCTCATAAAACATAACCTCTCTCTTTAAGCATATGGTTTAATGAAGTTGAAATAGATTCGATTCTAGAAACTAAATCTTGTCTAAAATATAAACCAAATACAGTGATAACCATGCCTGACATAGTTGGAATAGTAGCCATAGCAACTCCAGATGACATTGCTCTTGGGTTGCCAGTCCCAAGAAAAGATAATACTTCGAAAACTTCGATCATACCGTAGACTGTTCCTAAAAGGCCTATCATCGGACACATACCAATAAAGCCATCTAGTATTTTTATATTTTTATTAGCCTCTCTTCTAACAGATGAAATTAAAGTGTTTTGTATGAACTTGTACTCAGTGGATTCCGGTGGATTTTCTTGAACAAAATTTTTCATCACCAAGCTGAGATATTCCTTAGATTTAAAAAAAATGAAGATATATTTATCTACTAAAATATAAAAAATTAATGCTGTAAGCAAAAACAGTATATATAAAACAGGGCCTCCTCTTATAAATAGGTCATCTAACATATTATTTAGATAGGATATATGAGGCCTTCTCTTCAACGACCTGGATGAGAGAAGAAACCTTATCTGAGATGTATGTATAGAAGCCTAAAAGAGGTGCTGCAACTATCAAGCCAAGCATTGTTGTTACCAAGGCTTGTGATATTCCTCCAGCCATTTGCTTTGGATCACCCGTTCCAAATAAAGTAATTGCTTGGAATGTTTCTATCATACCTATAACAGTCCCAAGAAGACCTAAGAGTGGTGCAACTGCTGCAAAGAATTTAATCCAGCTAACACCTTTTTCTACGCTAGCTGAATAATTAAGAATAAGCTCATCTAAAATATTTTCTTTTGATTCATAGGAGGATGTATTTTTAGTCCTATCTACCATTTCTTGAATAATACTTTGATCACTCTCAAGTTCATTTCTTCTAAGTAATAATTCTCTTATCTTCCAAATTGAAAACGCAAGCCCAATTAAACCAATTAAAATAATAACGTATCCAATTGATTTACCTTGAGATATTCGTTGAAGCCAACTGGCTTTATCTAAATACAAAGATAGTAGAAACCCCCTTGTTGGATCAACTGCAACTGAGGTATATTTATCAGCTTTGAGGTGTTTTGAAAGTGATTTTGTAATAGATTTTTCAGGTTGACGTTGAAGTAGTTTAAAGCCATTTAACTCACTGGAAGGTGTTACATAGCCACCATCATGAGAGGCTGAGAATAAACCATACCTAACAATTTCACCTGTTGATGAGACTCCAGATTCATCAATTACATTTGTAGTTATTTTTTTAACATCACCTGAAGATGCTATTTCACCAAAATAGGCCAACCACAAATCTTCTAACTGAGAAAGATTATGAACTTGTATTTTACCTATTTCTTTAAGTCGATCTGGTCTTTCTGGATTCTCATAGAAGGTAAAGCCATTTTCAGTTGAAGCAAATAATTCGCCAGAAAATTGTCTTGCAACGCCAAATAGCTCTCCGAGAACACCTATTTTAATTTGCAATCTTTCCTGGAGCTCTGCAAGTTCTTTTTCATTTTCTTCAAAGGATGACTCCAATTTTGAGTTCCTTATTTTTTCATTTGCAAGATCTTTTTTAGATTTATTTAGCATTGATTGTCTTTCACCTACTAAATTAACAAAGTCATTAATTCTTTGGTTGTTATCATTTTTATATATAGATTTATTAATTTGCACTTGATCTAGCAACTCTTGAATGCTGTTCACCCTTTCAACATTAATATCTATTTTCTCATCGTCCTGAGATTGGATATTAATAGATAAGAATATAAAGAATAGTTTATATAGATTGTTCATTTTAATTATTCTCCAAAGGTGAAACTGGTAAATTTATAAAATTAGGTGGTGCTTGCCTGTTGGCAATATCTATTGCAGATTCTATTTCATTAGATAGTTTAGATCCCATATCAACCCATTTAGCTGTATCTTTATTCCAATAGCCAGATTGATCTCCATCTAAGGTTTTGTAATAAAACCCAATTCTTCCTAATCGAAAATAATTAACTGAAAGGTCCACACCATCCAGCATCATTATATCGTCATAGGTTTCGATAGTATTTCCGTAACTATGCTCTGACTGATAGGCTTCAAAAACTTTACGAAATTTTTCTGCAGTTGTGACATTCGAACGGAGAATTATATTGTCTAAATTATCAACTTTACCCATTCTTTGATCATACAAAAATGGTATATCAAGTTTTATAAACTCCCTTAAAGCATCAATCATTCTTTTTAGAAAAGGTAAAATATCTTTATTGGTTTCATCCAATGAATCAATTTGTGATATGAGTGATTTTATTTCATCTTGTTGAGAAAATACTATTTTCTCCAGCTGATCATCATAGTTCTTAAGTCCTTTATACTCAGCGAGGGTATCCTTGTACTGGTAATATATTTTTTTTGACTCTTCATCTAATTTATCTATTCGAGCTTGAGCCTCTGCAGATTCTAGGCTGGCATCAACCTGAGAATAAATGGTAGTATCAACAATTTTTTCTGGCGATTGATCATCTTGCGCCATTAGAATTGATGAAATAAAAAGTATAGGAATTATATTTAAATTTTGCATGTTTATATTTTACCTTTATTAATAATTTATACAAAAAAAAGCACCCAATATAGGGCGCTTTTTTAAAAGACTCTTAAATTAGAATCTGTATGTTACACCAGCACTAACATATCTGCCAAGTGCGCTGTAGTATCCCTGTTGATAAAAAGGATAGCTATACGCGCCATCTTTCAATGGCATCTTGTCTTCAATATTTCTGATACTAATATATGCATCGACATCAGCTGAATAATCATACCAGTAAGATACATTTGTTCTGATCCAAGGATCCGAAACATCTCCTCCACCAGCTCTTCTACCAATATTCATATGACCCATTCTAGTAACACCAATTGAAGCATTATGCTTCTGATATTTATACCCAAATGTCATATTCTGTCTAGATCTAGGCTCATATATATAATCAGTCAAGATTTCAGTCTGCTGTCCAGATGGATCAGCTAGATAATTAATATGATCAGTTGTAACTGACCCAATAGTAACTGAGAAATCACCGGCATTTTCAGTCTCTTTATTGTATCTAACATATGTATCATGACCTATATATTCTATAAAACCTTGGTTTCTTGGTGATCTATTTATTGAATTAATATCTCCTAACTCAGGCACTACGTCACCTGGAAGTGCTGCAGGTGCAGATCTGTCTATCCTATCAAAAATAGTATCACAGTCTCTGACAGGCAGGTTATCACTAAAGGTATACCATTCGTTAAATGCTTCGCCATACCTACAGACACCTTCTGCAAGGATTTGCGATGTATTTGATTCCTGGGCAACACTATTTTCTAAATAGACCTGATAAGCATCCCACTGAATGCTTAGCTCTTCAGAAATTTGCCATACAAAACCAACACTGTAGTTATAACCAAATTCTTCTTCTAGATTTTGACTACCTTCTTGGAAGGTTCTGAAGAAATCAGAATAATCATCTTGTTCGCCACAAAGCAATGGCTCTGATGCAACTGATGTTACGTCTCCAGCAATGAAATCTGAATAACATTTTGTATAGTCAGTACCGCTTGAGAATACTGAACTAGGTTGAGAATAGATGTAATGCATATCTGGAGCTCTAAATGTTTCTCCCCAAGAACCTCTTACTAGCAAGTCTTCATTTGGTCTCCAAGCAAAATTAATCATACTTGATTTTGCAGTTCCAACATTAGATGAATCATCATCATAGTTATCAACTCTTGTAGCAGCAGTAACTTCAACAGTATCTGTTAATGGGAATGCTACTTCTACACCAAGTGATTTTCTTTTTCTATCACCAAATCCATATCTTGTTGATCCATTTGTAAGCACAATTGCATCATCACCACCATAAACTGCATCATCTAGCCTTCCAGCTGATGGAATAACTTCATAATCTTGATATGCATATTCAGCAGTTAAAGCAAATGCTAATGGTCTATCCATTAGAGTTGTTTCACCACTTAAAACGAAATCAAAAGATCTTTGATATGACTCTGCATTTACACTGTCATCAGCTAACCAAGAGCTAAATAGCTCTTCGCTTATTTCTCCATATATTCTTTCAGGTATAAAACAGTTACTGATCCCATAATTCCAAAGGAAACCACCTGATTTTGAATCAGCATGAGCACAAGGATCACCATTATACCAACCAACTGAGAGGTTGCCATCTGCATCTGTATGACCAACACCAGCCATATAGTCAGTAGCATCCTGAGTTAATTGTTTTGCAGTGTAACTACTATTGTAGTTAGTATGGTTATAGCCTAACTGCCACTCGTAACCACCTTCTGTAATACCATTAAGACCTAAGAAAAAATCTGTCATATCTTCTTCATAATCTGATCTGTTTTCAAAAGCTTCGCCCATAGCAGGTGTAAAGTAACGAAGAATATACGAGGCTCTATAAGCTGGGTTTCCAGCAGCAACTAAATCGTTACCACCTGCAACAGCGTCAGCAATTCTTGAATCAATAGTATCTCCTAATGAAACATATCTTGAAACTTCACTTCTATAGTAAGCTTCCTCTTGAAAATGATAAAGTCTTGATTTGAGCTCGATACCATTAGCAAAACTATGGTTAAAAGTACCCATAAATGTCATGTCATCTCTTTCATTTACAATTGTTGATGTATCACCACCCTCAGCACCACGACCATACATACAAGCATATCCTTGATAAGAGCCTGTATAATTGGTAGTTCCATAAACATCAGGTTTATTTCTACTAAATAATTCAAAAGCTCCACCAGATAAAGCCTGACTATTACAGTCATAGCCAATGTCTTGAGGAGAATAGGTAGCTGTATCAGCCCCTGTGTACCAGCCAGTTGTTTGGAATGCCGCTCCCCATCTTGGGTTAGCATATTCATCACCGTAATCAGGATTATCTTTCCAGGAATCAAAGCCGTCTCTGTCAGATAAGTACATTGGATCTACATGAGAAACATCAACACCCACTGTCCAACTTGAAGAACCGAAGAATCCACCAGTTGTAAAAGTGAAAGAACTAATTTGATCATTGTCACCATGTTCCATAACAGAAATGTCTGCTTCAATTTGCGAATAGTCCATCCCATCTTTAGTGATAATGTTAACAACACCACCGACAGCATCTGAACCATAAATAGCCGAAGAACCTTGTGATAGAACTTCTATTCTATCGATTAAGCCTGATGGAATTGTTGATGTATTAACAACATTACCAGCATTATTGTAAGGCAGAGGATAGTCAGCAGTTCTTCTTCCATTTATTAAATATAGAGTTTTTGACGGTCCAATACTTCTTAAATTCAACGCATTAGCATTAGGAGTAAAAGTGTTTGTCATTTGCTCATTTTGATTGTATGCATTTGCTTGAGGTAAAGCTTGAAGTGCTTCTGTAATATTCCTAAAACCAGAAGCATCCATATCTTCTTTAGTAATTACTATCAAAGGAAGCGCTCCTGAGACTTCAGTCCTTTTAAGCCTAGATCCGGTTACAACAACTTTTTCAAGCTGAACAACTTCATCATCAGTATTTTCGCTATTTGACGAATCAGCAGTTGTTTCTGCAACAACCTCTTCCTCATTTTCTACCTGAACAACCTCAGCAGTCGAACTTTCAACTTCTTCAACACCAGGGTTATCAGCGTATGAAATTGAAGTAAAGACAGCTAAAAATGTTAATAGATATAATCTTTTTAGTGCATTCATTTTTTTATCCTCTAAATAAAAATTTATATTTATCTATCAATAAAGAGATAGATTCCCTGATTGTGGCCTTAAAACTATAGATTTGCAACATTTTAGGGACATTTAATTTATTGAATTTTGAATAGTAAGTAAAGTATTTAAAAAATTATTATTTCTGTTAATATTGAATTGTAAAACCTACTTTACAAAAATTTAATTTTAAGTGAGATCTATAATATGAAAAAAAATAAAGCAGTTATTAATAATTTAATCATCTCAATTGCATTTTTATTAAGTTCTGAAACTTTTGCACAGAATGACGATAACTACATACCAGCTGAGCAATTTGTTTGCTTAAGCAATCCAGTTAGTTTTCAAATTTCACCTGATGGTAAACATATGCTTATTACTAATACTAATAAAGATAATGTTTGTGATATTGAGCAGGACAAAGTTAAGCAAATAGAAGATTCTTTTTACGACAGAGGGTTGTTAATGATGAACCTTGATACCAAAGAGACCACTATGTTAAGTGATGGGTCCCTAGAAAATGGGATCTCAGCTGCCGGTTGGCTAAATAATGATCGTATATGGTTTAGGCCTAGATATAAAATGGGTCAAACCATGAAATCTTTTGGAACATATGCAATGAATATTGATGGCACAAAAAGAACTGAAATCAAGGAAGGTGGTAGATGGCAACAAATTATATACAACAAAGATTATAGCGACCCTTCCAATATATATGTAATTACTAATGAGCGAAGAGATGTTATTTTTGATTTTTATAAACTAAACATATATAACGGAGTTAAAAAAAGAATCGCATTAGGGCTTGATGTTGGTGACATGAAAGGAAAAGCGATCTTGGGCTATCTTGCAGATACTGATAATCAACCGCTTGGGCTTGTAATTGACGATGGTGCAAAAAGAATTATCTATATGTATGACAAAGTTAATAAAGAGTGGGATAACCATTTCAGTTTTAATTGCCAAGAGCCTGGGTTTTTACCAATCGGGACTCATAAGGGTAAAATTGTTGTTTCAGGTTCGAAATTCTCACCGTCAGGCCAGTTGATTGAAGAGAATGATACAAATGCTATATATCTTTATGACCATAAAAAGAGAGAATTTTCTGGAAAGCTTTATCAAGATCCAAGGTTTGATGTTGGCGGTTTGACTGGAAGCTGCAGACAGGCTTCTGGCAATAGCCTTTCCAATTCTGCAAGTAATGAGCTGTCAGCTATTAACTATGATACTCATAACTTAGAATATCTATTTTTTGATAAGGATTCAGAATCTACATATGTTGCTATCAAATCATTATTTCCTGAAGACAATGTAAGAATTCAAACCTCTAACACTGATGCTACTAGAATGGTTGTATCGGTTTCTGGAACAAACAATCCTGGAGAATATTTTTACGTAGATATTAATGAGGGCAAGGTTGAATCACTATTTAAAAGCAGACCATGGCTTGATAGATCTAAATTAGCAAAAGCTAAATCTGTTATTTATACAGCCAGAGATGGTCTTGAGATACCTGCTCTATTAACATTAACAAAAAAGAAAACTGATAAAAATATGCTTGTCATAATGCCGCATGGTGGCCCAAATACGAAACAATATATCGGTTTTGATTCATGGGCCCAGTTTTTAGTTAATAGAGGGTATAACGTTCTCCAACCAGACTTTAGAGGCTCTACTGGGCTTGGAACTAATCACTATGTTTCAGGTAATATGCAATGGGGTAAGAAAATGCAAGATGATCTTACTGATGGTGTTATGTGGGCTATTGAAAATGGCTATGCTGATGAAGATAGAGTCTGTATTGCAGGTGCTAGTTATGGCGGTTATGCAACTATGGCTGGTCTAGTATTTACTCCAGATGTTTACAGATGCGGTATTAATGCTATTGGTGTAACGGATATGCAACAGCTGCTAGACAACTATGCAAGAGGAGCAAGTAAGTTTCAATCATGGGATGAAGAACCTCTAATGGAGTGGGGAGATTTCTCAACTGCAGAAGGCAAAAAATATACTGAGGAAATTTCACCAATCCTACATGTTCAAAAAATTAAGGCTCCGGTTTTGGTTCTTCAGGGATCAAATGACTATGTTGTTCCACCATTCCATGCTAGAGATTTGATTAAAAAACTCAAGCAGTATGGAAAAACATATGAGGCGATGTTTCAGGCCCAGGAAGGTCACTGTGTAACTGGCTGTGGTGAGTTAGCTGCTTTGGAATATCTACAAATCCAAGAAGAATTCTTAGAAAAATATTTAGAAAACTAAAAAGCGTTCAAACCGGTCTGATGCTTACCCAGTATCAGGCCGTGGATGTCTTCAGTACCTTCATAAGTATTCACTGCTTCAAGATTCATACAATGCCTGATTACGTGGTATTCATCGCTAATACCATTACCACCGTGAATATCTCTAGACATTCTTGCAATATTTAATGATTTTGAGCAGTTATTTCTTTTTACTAGTGAGATCATTTCAGGAATAAAGGAGCCCTCTTCTATTAATCTGCCGACTCTTAATACTGACTGAAGGCCTAGTGCAATTTCTGTTTGCATATTAGCAAGTTTAATTTGCACTATTTGTTTTGAAGCTAAAGGTTTACCAAATTGAATTCTGTTCTTTGAATAATTGAGTGCTGCTTCCCAGCAGAACTCTGCTGCACCTAGGGAGCCCCAAGCTATTCCATATCTTGCGTAATTCAAACAAGAAAATGGACCTTTAAAACTTTGAACTTTTGACAATATATTTTCTTCGGGTACAAAAACATCTTCCATAAAAATTTGACCAGTTATGGATGCTCTTAAAGCAAACTTACCTTCAATTTTTGGAGTGCTTAGACCTTTCATGCCTTTTTCTAGAATAAAACCTCTCAAAACACCGCCTTCATCTTTTGCCCATATAATAAGAACATCGGCAATTGGAGAGTTTGTTATCCAAGTCTTTGATCCATTTAACAAATAACCATCCTCTGTCTTTTTAGCGTTTGATTTCATTGACCCAGGGTCTGAGCCAGCATCTGGTTCGGTTAAACCAAAACAACCAAGAAGCTCTCCTTTTGCCATTTTTGGAAGATATGTATCTTTTTGCTCATTAGAGCCAAACTCATATATAGCATTCATTGCTAATGATGTTTGAACGCTATAAGCAGACCTGTAGCCTGAATCTACTTTCTCAATTTCTCTAGCAATTAAACCGTAAGCAACATAACCAACCCCTGCACATCCATAGCCTTTTATGGTTGCTCCAAGCAGACCAAGCTCTCCAAGCTCATGATAAATATCTCTATCAAAGGTTTCATTTCTATTCGAAAGCAAAACTCTTGGCATTAAAGATTCCTGAGCATACTGTTGAGCAGTATCTTTAATCAGAAGCTCTTCTGATGTTAATTGTTTATCTAGTTGAAGAATGTCTAAGTTATTCATAAAGTCCTATATTTTTTCTATCCTGATAATACCAAATCTTGGAGAAGAGTATTCAATTTGATCCTCATCAAGAGCTTGCGAAACTATCTTAATCATATTAACACTGTTGCCGCATATTATTATTAGAGGAATGTTACCTTGATGTTGATAACAAAAATCTATTACATCATCCTTGACATCATGATGTCGCACACCGTGAAGATCTAAATGTGTTATTCCTCTTTCTTGAAAAACGTTCATGGACTATTATTGCAGTTACATAATATAAAATTCAATACATGGCAAAACTTCATTATTTTTATTCAACAATGAATGCAGGTAAATCTACCTCATTGCTTCAATCAAATCATAACTATCTTGAAAATAATTTGAATACTCTTTTATTTGTTCCAAAAGAAGATGAAGATTTTAATAAAGGAAAGATTGTTTCTAGGATTGGTCTTGAGGCTGATGCTATAATAGTTAATTCAAAATATAATTTTTATGAATGTATTAAAAAACTCAGTGATCAAGTTATTCACTGTATTTTAATAGACGAAGCGCAGTTTTTATCCACAAAACAAATACACGAATTAAGTGAGGTTGCTGATTCATTGAATATACCTGTCATGTGTTACGGAATAAGAACTGATTTTAGAGGGGAGTTATTTGAAGGAAGTTCAGCCTTACTTGCATTAGCTGATAACCTTATTGAATTAAAAACTGTTTGTTCAGAATGTCCTAGAAAAGCAACTATGGTAGTGAGGCTAAATGAGGATGGTCAGATTGTTACTGAGGGCTCGCAGGTTCAGCTTGGCGGGAATGATGTTTACAAGGTAGTGTGCAGAAGTCATTTTAGAAAATTAACAAATTTAATATAAAAAAAGGAAAGGGGATGGATTATAAAAATAAACAATGGCTTTTAGACAAAAGACCTAACGGAATGCCAACTGATGATTGTTGGAAACTTAATACTGAATCAATTACGAGCATAGGTAGAAATGAGATTTTAATAAAAGTAGATTTTTTATCTATTGACCCTTATATGAGAGGAAGAATGAATGACTCTAAATCATATGCAGATCCTGCAAAACTTGGAGAGCCTATGACAGGTGAAACAGTTGGGACTGTGGTCGAAAGCAATTCTTCAAAATATCTTGTAGGTGATAGGGTTTGTGCTCATCAAGGCTGGCAAACTTTCGTTAGAGTAAATGATAAAGACGCATCTTTGTTTAAGGTCGAGAATAACAATATACCTCTTCAATCTTATCTTGGAACTGTTGGAATGCCAGGTAGAACAGCTTATTTTGGATTGAACTATGTTGGCAAGCCAAAAAAAGGTGAAACTTTAGTTGTGTCAGCAGCCTCAGGGGCTGTTGGAACAGTTGTTGGTCAGCTAGGAAAGGAATACGGCCTTAAGGTTATTGGTATTGCCGGCGGTGATGATAAATGTAGCTACGTAAGAGAGGTATTAGGATTTGATGCCTGTGTGGACTACAAGTCTAATAGCTTTGTAGCAGATCTTCAAAATGCATGTTCTGGTGGTGTTGATATATATTTTGAAAATGTTGGTGGAGATGTAACTAAGGCGATAGCACCTCTTCTTAATCATGGTGCAAGAGTGCCTATTTGTGGATACATATCTCAGTATAATTCAACAGATATCATGAAAGCAGAAACACCATTTCATGAGATGGCTAAACTAAACCCAGTCCCAAAACATAGATTTTTTGTAAATACTGAATGGTTTAATGAGTGGGCTGATGTAACAGCTGAATTATCCGCTTTTGTTGAAGAAGGGAAACTGAAATATAGGGAAACCATAACCGAAGGTTTCGAAAATGCGCCGCAAGGGTTAAGAGATGTTTTGACAGGCCAAAACTTTGGTAAGCAAATAATTAAAATATAGCGTTTAAAGGTATATGCTACCTTGCATATATTTTACTGCTTTGCCTCCGATAATAACTCTGTTATTTTTTTCTTCGCAATAAAGAACCCCTCCTCTTTCTGATAATTGTTTTGCATTGAGCTTCTTTTTACCAAGCTTTTCAGACCAGTATGGGACTAGGGTTGTATGAGCAGAGCCTGTAACGGGGTCTTCATCAACCCCAGTAGACGGGAAAAAGCACCTTGATACAAAATCGCAATCACTTCCTTCAGCAGAAATAATAAGCCCTCTTTTATTTATATTTTTTAATAAAGAAAAATCTGGTTTTATGCCTCTAACCAAAGCTTCATTATCTAAAATAGCTAGTATATCGTCCCTACCCTCATATAACTCAATTGGAGGTACTCCTAAGACTTCAAGAATTTCTTCATGCATAGAGTTTTTCCTGAGGGTATCTTTAGGAAAATCCAATAACAAAAGGTCGCCACCAACATTAACTTTAAGCTGCCCATTAACTTTTGAATGAACAGTAAACTCATCGGCTGATTTATTTATGAAATTGAAATACACAAAGGCTGACGCCAGAGTAGCATGACCACATAAATCAATTTCACATGATGGTGCAAACCACCTAATGAAGTGCTTGCCTGATTCTTCTCTT
>Ga0233438_10002145_pt1 | contig 20315 bp, 13 predicted proteins | sample SI_123_September_FD_182720 | JGI IMG/M metagenome (GOLD analysis project Ga0233438, IMG submission 182720) | Seawater microbial communities from Saanich Inlet, British Columbia, Canada - SI_123_September2016_10_MG | ecosystem: Environmental > Aquatic > Marine > Inlet | place: Canada: British...
ATGCACAAAAGGCACCAATAGTCCAATCAACTCCTTAGAATTTTTTTCGATAGACATTTGACACCTCCTTTCTATATTAAGTTAAACATGGCTGTTGTCACAGCATTAATTATTTCATCATGAATATAATCAAGAATTTGATTTGAAACGATACTTGTTCAATAAATATGAAAAAAGAAATTAAAAAATGTACTTTTGAGCTGTTAAAATAAATGATTTATGGGAATACTTATTCCAATAATTTTAATTTTAGTAACGAGTATTGTCATTTGGAAATCTTCCGATGGTTTCGATGTTGCTTCCTCCTACTTAGGAAGAAATTTGTCTAATGGTGTAAAAGGAGCTACTATTAATGCAATATCTAGCTCTATGCCAGAACTTTTGACAACCGTTTTCTTTTTAATTTTCTTAAAAGATGCAGAAGGTTTTTCCGGAGGAATGGGAACAGTTGCTGGAAGTGCTGTTTTCAACGCGATGATAATTCCTGCATTTTCTGTTTTGGCAGTATATTATTATAGAATTTCTAACACTATAAATATTTCAAAAAATGTTATATACAGAGACAGTTTTGCTCTACTAATTTCTCAAATTGCACTTATTTTAATTATTTATTATAAATTTCTTACCTGGTTAGGTGGCTTAATTTTGATTTTGATCTATGGAATTTATGTCTTTTATATGTTTTATAAAATGCCCAGTACCAGTTCGTCTGATTATGAGGAACCAGAAAATGAAGAAATAATTCAAAATAGAATAGTTTTATTTTTAAAATTAGACTTTTATAGCTCTATAATTGGCAATAAAAGATTGAATAACAATAATTCTATTTTGTTACTTTTTATTTCATTGATTTTTATTGGATTATCGTGTTTACTTTTGGTAAAAGCTTGTGAAATGCTTGGTGAAGCAGAGTATTCTTTTTTGGGACTAAATAATTTAAAAGGTCTTGATTTACCAATTTCAATTGTTGCTGTAATTATTGCAGCTGCAGCCACCAGTGTGCCAGATACCATATTGTCTATTAAAGACGCAAGAAAAGGAAATTACAACGATGCTATTTCTAATGCATTAGGGAGTAATATTTTTGATATTTGTTTTGCCTTAGGACTACCAATACTACTTTACACTATTTTTTATGGACCTATAGTGATGGATCCAGAAACTCTATCTTTTAGCTTAAATGTGTTGATAGTACTTTTTATACTCACAGTATTTACATTTTTAGTTTTTATCTATGGGGAAACCATTGGGATAGCAAAAGCCATAATTTTATTAATGATGTATGCTGCTTTTATAGGTTATGTTTTGGTTTTTCACCTTTAAATACTTTACCCCCAATTATATAAATAATTAACGTTAAAATATTACATTGAATAAATTTGATGATAAAAATATCACCCCAGATGAACCTTTTCTTGTAAATAAATCCTAATATTACAAGGAAATCAAATAAAAAACTATGAAAAAAATTATACTTACTATATCTATCGCCTTTGTAATAACTCAGATAATTAAGGCACAAGTAATAACAGCTGTTCCCTGTGATATGTTAGGTATATCTGTAAATGTAGGTTCTAGTACCAACTCTATTAGTATATATCATTCGGGACAATACATGACCCATCCTCGTGAAAATAATATCTTTTCTTGGAAATTTACAGACCAGCAAGGAAACATACTACATCAAGATACAATAGTAAATGATGCATTTTGTAATTTTAGTCATAATTGGTCACTTACAGACACCATAAATGTTACCGTGCATTTAGTAAATGATTCTGCCAATTTGGATGCTTGGTATACAAATCAAGGTTTACCACTAAATGGTAATTCCATAAATTGTTTATTTACAGATCAATTATATTGGAGTACAGGCACTAGTACCCCATGGGGAAGTTGGACATTTGTCCATGGAAACCCTGGTTTTGATGTGACTAATGTAAATGAATCAAAACAAATTGAATCCAACTTAAAGATCTATCCTTCTCCAACTTCAAACTATATTAATTTAGAGGGGCCTAATGAAGTTTATTCTTTACAAATTTTGAATATTCAAGGGCAATTATTTCATGAACTAAATAACATTGATGGTCACCAAAACATAGATGTTTCTTTTTTATCCTCAGGCCTCTACTTTATAAAAGTTAATTATAACAAAGTAAATCAAATTATAAGGTTTATAAAGCAATAAGTTTATCTCCTAATTGTAAAAACTAATGAATAAAATCGAATCTGTTATAATTGCCGCAACAATCTTAATAATGATGTTTTCATGTAACAAGACAACGTGTGAATCAACTCCTATAGTTAATAATGGTAATTGTATAGATTCTACTCTTACAATAGATACTATTTATTGTATTGAATTATATGATCCTGTATGTGGTTGTGATGGTATTACTTATTCTAATTCTTGCTATGCAACCAGTTTTGGTGGTGTAACATCGTATGTTTCTGGTGAATGCTGTGATTAAAAATCACTTCGAAAATGAGTTCTCATAGCTCTCATGTTATTTAGCCATATATTTTAAAATTAAATCAATAACTTTATTATTAATAATTTAATTTATATGAAAACTAAATCAGAGATAGTAGATAACTGGCTGGTAAGATATACCGGGTTAAAACTTAAAGAATTTGGTGAGTATATATTATTAACAAATTTTGATCAATATCTACATATTTTCGCTGATATTTCAGGATGTAATGTTAAGGGAGAGAATAAAAATATGGGTACTGCAACATCAAAGAATATTACAATTATAAACTTTGGCATGGGAAGTCCAAATGCAGCAACTATAATGGATTTACTTTTTGCAATAAACCCAAAAGCTGTTCTGTTTTTAGGGAAATGTGGTGGATTAAAACGAAGAATTAATATCGGGGATTTTGTCTTGCCTATTGGAGCAATTAGAGGGGATGGAACTTCCAACGATTATTTCCCCCCAGAAGTTCCAGCTATGCCCTCATTTTCACTTCAAAAAGCTATATCTACTACAATAAGAGAATTTAAAATAGATTATTGGACAGGTACAGTTTATACAACCAACAGAAGAATTTGGGAATATGATTCTGTATTTAAAGAGTATTTAAAAAAAACTAGGGCTTATGCTATTGACATGGAAACTGCCACACTTTTCACTGTTGGATTTCACAATAAAATCCCTACTGGAGCTCTGTTATTGACTTCAGACTCTCCAATGACACCTGAGGGTGTTAAAACTCTTAAAAAAGATGAAATTAATTCTAGAAAATTTGATAAAAAACACATTGAAATTGGTATTTCTTCCTTAAAAAAATTAATGGATAATGCAGAAACGGTCAGACATCTAAAATTTTAGTAAATAATTCGAATTATTGTACGAAACTTATTAAAAAACACAATTTTAACAATTGGATAGTTTAATAAATTTAAGAATCAAGGAAACTTTTTTATACTTAGTTTCTTTAATATCAAAGTATTCATATATTCTTCTTAACAAATAGCCTACTATGACTATACTCTTAAAAACTTTATCTGCAATATCTTAAGTTGCTAAATATTTCAATGATTTAATTCAAAAAAAAAATTAATCTTTTTTATCACACAATATTTCACTATTTTTAACAGATAAGATCAATTATATTTTAAACTTTTTTATGAAAAAAATATTCTTTACAACTTGCTATTTAATTTTGGCCTTTTCAATTTTAGCACAAATTAATATACCTATCAATTCTTCTGAAAATACTAGAGTTAGTAACTGGCTAATTACTAAAGTTTCAGACTTTAAAGAAGAACAAGTTGAAAGAATTTTAAATAATACTCAAGATTTTTATAATGATATGTTAGCAGAAAATGTTAAAGAAATCAATCTTTCAAGTTATAATGATGTAACTATTGCTCTATACCAGCTATATAAAGAAATTGACTACAAAACAACATTTGTTGCATCTTGTATTATTGATATTAATAGTGAACAATTATGTGGATTTGAATTTTCAGATATTTCAATGGATGCTACTTTATATATTAACTCTGAAAAAGTATTAAGTTCCATTGAGAGCAATAAAAAAAGCTTTGATTACAAGCTTAAAAAAGGTGAAAATCAAATTTCTTTAATTGGAAAACCTTCAGGCAGATTTTTGTCTTCATTTTTTCTAAATATATATAACCAATCATTCGGAAAAGTAACATTAAAATTGAAAGATAAAAATAACTCTGTTAACATTCCTTATTCAAGAATTACTATTCTACAAAAAGATATTAATCAAACATTCATTACAGGAACAAATGATAAGGGTTCATTTTGGTTAAAGCCAGGAGGATATGTTTTTAAAGGAAACTCGGCAAGTGCTTCATACCCAAACTATATGTATAAGAAAGTTGTTTTAAAAGAACAACAAAATATAGATTTGAATTTGGAATTGAATCAAAAAAATTCAATTAATGGAACTATTTACACTCTTGATGGAAAAACTCCACACCCAGGAATAAGAGTTGAATTAGTTAATTTAAAAAATAATTCTAATATTAACGAAACACTTATTACTTATACAAATGGTGAAGGAAAATATAATTTTCAGCCACCAATTGGTAATTGGTCTATAAAAATATATTCAAATGATAAGTACATATTTCATGAATCTGATGGCCTAAAAACTAAATTTAATATTAATAGAGACTATGAATCCAAAGAATTCAAAGCTAACTTTTTTATAGGAAACCAAATAAAAGGTTCTTTTGGATTATTATCTATGTTTGACGGCATGCTTAGTAATAGCGCAGATGTGTCAATGACTTCAAGTAACGATTTACTTTATTTGGGAACTTATAATGGATTGTCAATTTATGATGGTTTATCATTGAAAAGTTATAATTATGATCATGGTTTACCGAACGCGTTTATTGGAGAGTTGTTTGAAGATAGTAAAGGGTATATATGGATAGGATATGGAGGTAAAGGATTAGTAAAATGGAAAGATGGTAATGTAGTTGACTATTTTACTACCAAAGAAGGATTGATTTCAGATCAAATAAATGCATTAGCTGAAGATAGGAATGGTAATATTTTAATTGGTACTAGTCACGGATTATCTGTATATAACGGTGAAAAATTTAAAAATTATAATTTCACTAACGGGCTTGGGAATGGAAGTATTACGGATATAAAGGTATTTGGCAATAAAACTTGGATTGCATGTGGAAACAGAACTAAAACTACAGGAGGTGCTTATGCTATTGGAGGTGGACTATCAATTTTTAATGGTGAAAATTTTAAGTCAATTGATTTATCAAAGTTTCACAACTTTAATCAAGAATCATCAACTTGTACGGTAATTGAAAAAGATTTTTTAGGAAATATATGGATTGGAACTTTTGGAGGAGGTCTTTTAAAATATGATGGAACTTCATTTGAACAATTTACTACTAATGATGGTTTACCATCCAATTATATTAGAGATATTTTAGTTGATGAACATGGGCTATGGATATGTACTGTGAATGGTCTAGCAAATTTAAAGGATAATAAAATTAAAATTATTACATCCTTAAAGCATGAGATAGATTTTGAAGATCTTCATTGCATTAGCAAGTCTAAAGATGGAGTATACTTTATTGGAGCTCCAGAGGGAGTAGTTGTTTACGATCCATTTTCTTTTCAAACAATTTCTTCCAACGAGGGAATAATTATTCCAGCAAATTGGATAAGAGGAATTAAAGCTTTAAAGTATGATAAAGATGGAATACTTTGGGCAGGAGGGTTTAATGGATTATACAAAATAAAAGATGGGATAGTGTCCAAAATTTTCAACTCACAAAACAGTGGACTTTTTTATAATAGTATTTCTAATATTGAAATCTCTAAAGATGGTTCTATGTGGATGACTAATAATGGTCGGATTTCAAGATATTTCAGTGGAGTAATTCAAGATATGAATGAAAAATTTAAAGTTCCAAAAGGGACTTTTATTATAGACTTAGTTTTTGATAATGATGGTATATTATGGTTAAATACCAATAGAGGATTAGGTAAATATAAAAATGATTCCCTTATAATTTATGATGAATCAGATGGACTCGTAAAATCTAGTATGGGAGATATTAACGTAGGTAAAAATAATGAAATAATTTACAGCACTCACGGTTATGGATTTTCTATATATGATGGAGAAAGTTTTAAAAATTTCAATGAATCTAATGGTCTTATAGACAATAGAATATGGGATTTAGCTGTAGACTCGAAAAATAATTATTGGTTGGCACTTGATGGTGGTGGTGTTGCAATGTTTGATGGTGAAAAATTTCATAATCACAAAATAAGTGATGGACTTACTGCTGGTGAAACTTACAGTGCATACGTAGATGACTTTGACAATATTTGGATTGGAACATTTGGTGGTGGAGTCTGTTATTACGACGGGAAAGTTTGGAATAGTGTTGACACTAGAGATGGTCTTTTAAATAATTTAGTTGGAGTAATTTGTAGTGTTGATGGAAATAAATATTGGTTTGGAAGTATGGATGGAATTACTTCTTATGTTCCAAAACACCAAACTCCTAAAGTTTACATTGAGAATATTAAAACTGCCAGTGGTTTCTATAACTCTTTAGAAGAACTGAGAGAAAACAAGGGTAAAATTCTAGAGCAAACAAGAATAACATTTTCAATTAAATCGAATAGTTTTAATACAAAAAAAGAAAAACAAAAATATATTGTAAATATCATAAAAAATGGAAATAAAAAAACTCATTTAATTAGAACTAATGAATTTGAATTTATTCCAGAAAAAATTGGAAAGTATATAATTGAATTTCAATCTATAGATAGAGATATGAATTATTCTAATTTAGAGCAAATTGAAATTAAGGTGATTGGTCCTTGGTATAAAAATTTTGCTACTGCTCTACCATTTTGGGGATTTCTATTGCTTTTAATTTCAATTTCTGGGTATTCATCTAATAAATATTTAAGTCAAAGACGTTATACAGCTAAATTAAAAGAAGAATCCAGAATAAGATTAGAAGAAAAAAACAAAGAGATTCTAGATTCTATAAACTATGCCAAACGTATTCAAGATGCAATGATGACTTCAGAGACCTATAGAAAATCAGTTATTCCTAATAGTTTTATTTTTTTCAAACCTCTTGATGTTGTCTCAGGAGATTTTTACTGGGTTTTCAAGGACAAACAAGAGAATATATTCTTTACAGTAGCAGACTGTACTGGTCATGGTGTTCCTGGTGCTTTTATGAGCATGATAGGCACTTCCCTACTCAATGAAATTATTGTTGAGAAAGGAATTAAGGATACTAATAAAATCTTAGACGAGATGAGAAGCCAAATTATAAAATCCTTGAATCAAGATTCCGAGGACGACCAAAAAGATGGAATGGATATTTCTATTTGTAAACTTAACATGCAAAAGAAAACGTTAGAATTTTCAGGTGCCCATAATCCTTTGGTAATTATAAGTGGCAACGAATTAAGTACAATCAAAGGAGATTCTCAAGCAGTGGGATTAGAAACAGTAGAAATAAAACCTTTTACTAAGCATTCTATGAAACTTAAAAAAGATGATATGATCTATATATATTCTGATGGATATCAAGATCAATTCGGTGGTGAAAATGGTAAAAAATATATGACTACTAATTTTAAAAAATTGCTTCTTAAAATAAGTAAAGAAGAAGAAAAAAAACAAAATAAATTATTAGAAATAGAACTGGCAAATTGGATGAGAAAAGAGGAGCAAATAGACGATATTTGTATAATGGGAGTAAGGGTTTAAAACTTAAATACTAAAAAATGATTAAAAAAATATTTTTACTAAGTTGTATGTTATTGGTGTTTAATTTATTTTATTCTCAAAATGAGCTTCCAGTAAATTCAACTGATAAAACAAGTGTTAATAAATGGATTATAGCAAAAGTTAATGACTCTATTGATTTTAAAAAATTAATTAAATCTGAAAATTATTTTGGCTTAGTCAATCAAGAGAATATAAAAAGCCTAAACCTATCTAAATTTGATAATGTAACATTTTCATTATATCAGAATTTTGAAGATATAAATTTCAATAATACATTTATAATTGCAAGTAGTATTGAATCTAAAACCGACTACAAGTATAGTTTTGTCTACAATAATTTTGACATGGTTTCCGAGATTTATATAAATGGCGAAAAAGCAATAGTTCCTGATGGCTTATGGAATTTAAAATTTGAACATCTTCTAAAAAAGGGGGGGAATAGTATTGTTATCATTGGAAAACCAAATGGAAGCTACAAATCAAGTTTTAGTTTAAAAATTGAAGATAAAAAGCTGGCTAAAATAAAAATTAATGTTTTAAAGGATAATTTAAAGCCCCATAAGTATGGATTTTTTGGAATAAAAGGAAAAAAAATGGTTAGGTATTTCACCTTGGATGAAAATGGAGAATATACTATTTCTGTTATTCCTGGACAGTACTCAATTGTGAGTGGAAATTCTAAAGTATATAAATGGTCCAACAAATTTAATGTTTCGGAAAAAGAAGAAAAGGAAATTAAATTAGTCTTAAATCAGCGTTCAACAATTTCTGGAAATATTTCAACTTTTGAAGGTAAAAATCCACATCCGGGAATTAATGTTAGCCTTATTAATGCTAAAACTAAGAAGATTTTCAAGACAGTAGTTACAGATAATTCTGGAAATTACAATTTTACTCCGCCTTTCGGTGAATGGCAAATTAAAATATCTAGCAAGTCTAATGCTAATATTTTCTTTGTAGAAAATGAAGAGAAAACAATATTTAAAATTAATAATAGTACAAAACCTATTAAAAATATAAATTTTGAAATCCCAACTCAAATTAATACTTCTTGGGGAAAAGTAACCATGTTTGATGGAATGCTTAGTAATAGTATAATAAACTCCATTATATCAAAAGAAGATATACTATATTTTGCAACATTTAATGGTCTCTCAGTTTACGATGGATTAACTGTTAAAAACTATAATTATGTCAATGGTTTACCAAATGATCCCATAAGAGAGATTTTTGAAGATAGAAATGGATTTATATGGTTAGGGTTTTCTACTAAGGGATTAATACAATGGAAAGATGGTAAAATAATCAATCATTTTACAACAAAAGACGGTTTACCCTCAGAAATAATAGGAGCAATAAATCAAGATAATAACGGAAATATTTTAATTGGTACAAGTAAGGGTTTAGCAGTTTTAGAAAATGAAAAATTTACTAACTATAATTTTACATCGGGAATTGGTGACGGAAATATACAATGTATTACTGTAATTGGAAATAATATTTGGCTTGGAACATCCAATGGTTTATCGATTTTTAGTAAGGGTATAATAAAACCAATTAATATTGGAACATTTAGTAATCTTACATGGCCAGGACATTATATAAATGTCATAAAAAAAGATAATGACAATAATATTTGGCTTGGAACCGCATCAGGATTAATTAAATATGATGGCGTGAAATTTAAATTTTACAGTAGTGAAGATGGACTACCCAACAATGTAATTTTAGATATTCATGTAGATGAAAATAGTTTATTAATTGGGACACAAACAGGCCTTTGTAGATATAAAAATAATGAATTTAAAAATATAGTAAGCCTTGAAAAAGAAGGATTAAAAGGATTTAGAATAACCTCCATTGACAAAACTAAAGATGGGATGTATTTCATTTCAACAAATATGAATGGCGTATTTTTTTACGACCCAAACTCAATTAATACGATAACAGCAAATGAAGGATTCGAAATATCAGAAACCATCAATGCAATCAAGGTTGATAAAGATGGACATATATGGGCTGGGGGATTTAATGGATTGTATAAAATTGAAAATGGAATTATTACTAGTCATTACAATAAATCAAATAGCGATATGCCAAGAAACTTAATTCTAGATATTGAAATTGACAGTGATGGGTCAATGTGGTTAATTCAAAAAAATCAAATTACGAGATTTCACGATAGTAAGTTTGACAATATGACAAAGAAAATTGGAATTTCGAATACACAAGTAATTGATTTGGAATTTGACAACGATGGAACTATGTGGTTAGCAACTACCAGTGGTCTTGGGAAATTTAAAAATGACTCATTAACTATTTATAAAGAGTCAGATGGTTTAGTTAGACCCATTTTACTATCTAATTCTGCAGCTCAACCTTGTGCAGTGACAATTGGGAAAAATAACGAAATAATTTACTGTACTTATGGATCTGGATTTTCAATTTATGATGGTAAAGATTTCGTTAATTTTTCAACTGAAAATGGATTGGCAAATAATAAAGTAGAAGAAGTTGCTGTAGATTCTAAAAATAAATATTGGATAGCTTTAGATGGGTCTGGGGTACAAATGTATAATGGTAAAGATTTCAAACATTACACCATGGAAAATGGATTAAGTTCAGATGAGTCTTATACGATTTATGTTGATGATTTTGATAAAGTTTTTGTAGGTTCATGGCACGGTGGAGTTAATTATTTCGACGGAGAATTATGGAATAGTTTGGATTCAAGAGATGGGCTTTTAAATAATACCGTGAAATCTTTACACGGTATAAATGGCAACAAATATTGGTTTGGAAGTTATGGGGGAATTACCTCTTATGAACCTAAAATACAAAAACCTTACATAAAAATAAGTTCTATAGAAACTCCCAATGGTTTTTACAACAATTTAAAGGATTTAAAAAATAATAAGCAAAAATTTATTTCTGATACAAGATCAAAATTCACACTTAATTCTACAAGTTTCAATACAAAAAAAGAAAAACAAAAATATTTAGTTAAAATAACACGTAAGAGTAAAACAGAATCACTAATTATATCATCTAATGAATATGTATTCCAACCAAATAAAACTGGAAAATATACTTTGGAATTTCAGTCTGTAGATAGAGATATGAATTACTCAACCCCACTTGAAGTTAATATTTCTGTAGTTGGACCTTGGTACAAAAATATGGCAACGGCAATTCCATTTTGGGGATTCCTTGTCCTTTTAATTTCAATTTCTGGTTATTCATCTAATCAATATTTAAGTCAGAGGAGATACACAGCCAAACTTAAAGAAGAGTCTAGAATTAGACTTGAAGAGAAAAACAAAGAAATTGTAGACTCAATAAACTATGCCAAGCGTATCCAAGATGCTATGATGACATCTGAAGGGTACAGAAAATCAATTATTCCTAAAAGTTTTACATTTTTTAAACCAAAAGATGTAGTTTCTGGTGATTTTTATTGGGTTTACAAAGATCCGAAAGATAATATATTCTTTACTGTTGCTGATTGTACTGGACATGGTGTTCCAGGTGCTTTTATGAGTATGATAGGTACTTCTCTACTCAATGAAATTATTGTAGAAAAAGGAATTAAGGATACCAATAAAATTTTAGACGAGATGAGAAGCCAAATTATTAAATCTTTAAATCAAGATACGCAGGACGACCAAAAAGATGGAATGGATATTTCTATTTGCAAGCTAAATATGAAAAATAAAACTCTGGAGTTTTCAGGTGCTCATAATCCTTTGGTTATCGTAAGTGGTAATGAACTAAGTACATTCAAAGGTGATTCTCAAGCAGTTGGATTAGAAACAGTAACTATAAAACCTTTTACAAAGCATTCTATAAAACTTAAAAAAGACGATATGATTTATATTTATTCTGATGGATATCAAGATCAATTTGGTGGAGAAAATGGTAAAAAATATATGACTGCAAATTTTAAAAAGCTTCTTATTAAAATTAGTAAGGAAGAAGAAAAAAAGCAAAATAAATTATTAGAAATAGAATTGGCAAATTGGATGCAAAAAGAAGAACAAATTGATGATATATGTATAATGGGAGTAAGGGTTTAAAGACCGTCTACCACTACTCCAACAATATTATTTTCTCTACCGTACCATCATCATAAATATTTAAAATGAATTTATTTTTTATTTGACCTACTTCTTGACCAAAAAGATTAACAGTTCTTACAAGCTTTTTCTTGGGTTTTAAATTTTCGGTATTTATTGATGTATTATTCGAAGTAATATATTTAGTGAAAAAGTCCCAAATTTCTTCTTGCACATTAATATCATCTACATTCCATGAATGTCCATTTTTGTGCTTAAAAAGCCATACTTCATTCATTGAGTTATTAGAAGAGTATTTATAACTAATTGTAAATTTGAGGTTGTTATTCAAGTTAGCAAGAGTATCTATCGATAAGTTAGTGAGATTGGAATTGTTTGCCCAATAATTAATAATAGAATCTATGCCTAAATAAGGACCCCAAAACTGGTCATTAGGATTACCATTAAATAAAGTTACATTGTCATTTTCTCCATGAATTTCAAAAATTGGAGATGCAGTACCATTACAGATATTATTTGGTAATCCATCAGTAAAAATAGTTCCCGAAACAGGTGCATAGGCCTTAAATGTTCCTGGGGATTCACAAGCTACTAAATAACTTAGCTATGCTCCGTTAGACATCCCTGTAAGAAAGGTGTTTTCAGTAGAAAGATTGTAAGTGTTTTGAAGTTCTTGAGCCAGAGAAATTAAAAAATCAACATCATCTACATTACTTCCAGATGTAAATAAATATCCGACATTCCAAAAAATATTTCCGCCATTATCTTGAGTTCCTTGAGAATAACAAACAGCAAATTGGTTTTGAAGAGCTAATAAATTAAATCCTGAGTAGTTCATTATATTTTGAGCACTAGACGAATAACCATGGGTTACAAAAACTAATGGTGCTTGAGGACCTAATCCACTAGGATGATAGAAAATATAATCTCTATTTATCCCATTATGATTGTAATTTAAATATTGCTGACCAAAAACTAAAAGAGAAAATAGAAAAAAAAGAGAAAGGAATTTTTCATAAAGACTAGCTATTGATTTAAATAAACTATATATTTCTAAAATCTAAATATAGATTTATTTTGGTGTTTTAAACTTTAAACCGTTGAAAAATTCAAGAACATTTAACGACTTTAAAGACCTATTTAAGGATAAATTTTAGATAATAACCTTATATTTGATTAAAATTAATCAAATGGGTAAGTCACAAGAAACTTTTAGCAAAAAAGAAAAAGAAAAAAAACGTTTAAAAAAGCGAAAAGATAAGTTGGCTAAAAGAGAAGAAAGAAAAGCTAATCCCAAAAAGACATTTGAAGAGTCGATTGCCTACATTGACGAAAACGGTAATTTTACCGATACCCCACCAGACAAATCCAAAAGAACTGTTATAAAAGCAGAAGATATTGAAATTGGAGTGCCAATAAGAGAAAATGAAAATGACGATCCTATTAAGTCAGGAAAAGTTGAGTTTTATAACGACGAAAAAGGTTATGGATTTATTAAAGAAGATGTAACCAACGATAAATACTTTGTTCATGTTAGTAGTTTAAATGGTGATATTGGAGAAAATGACAAAGTTTCTTTCGAGTTAGAAAGAGGTCCAAAAGGATTAAATGCTGTAAGGGTAAATAAGATATAGAGATTTCAAATCTTCATTCTATAAATTTAAAATTCATTCAATAATACCTTTAAAATGGTATCTACTAAAATCAAATAAATAATTATAATTGTTAAAATATTAAAAATGGAATTTTCTTATAAAATACTGTCTATAACTTTTCTATTGATAAGTACGATTTTTTCAAATGCTCAAGAATTAATTATCGGAGAAGAAAGAATTGAACCGGGAATTGTTGTCATTTTTGAAGGAGCTATAAAAGATATGATTATGCCATCTTCCACCAACTTAAATGAGAATTTAACAGATATTCATATTGAAGCTAGAGTTAATTGGGACGTTGATAATATTCCTAAGGGAACACCAAAAGGTGGATTTGTTCCTTATTTACATATCAACGCATTGATTACTAACCAGAAAACTGGATTAAAAACATTTATAGACTTGATTCCACACATCAACCTTTCTGATAATTTTCATTACGCTAGAAATATTTCATTACCTGGCAAAATTGAGGATTTATATTCTGTAAAATACACCATATCTCCACCTTCAAAATACGATGTTTCTTTACATATGGATTGGAAAAAAGAAATCGGCAATAGTTTTTTTGAAACTGTGACCTATAGCTACAAGGACATCAAATTCGAGGAAATTGCCAAAGCATCTAGACGATAGATCAATCTTAATATCTAAATTATTTTTTGGCTTTCAGAAAAAAACTTAATTGATAACTATTATTTTTTGTAGATATTCATTATCAACCAATAGTTTTAAAAGGTAAGTTCCTTTGGATTTATTAGATAAATCTATAAAAATTTCTCTTTGGTTTTCAAAATCTTTTTTAAAGACCAATCTACCTGTTAGATCAAATATATTGAGCTGAATATTAGAATTTGACATTGGTTCGTAGTCAATTTTAAAGACACCTTTAGATGGATTTGGGAAGACTTTAAAGGATTCTTGGAAGTTTTCATCAGTTCCATTTGTACTAGGGTCTATTACAGTAATATTATCACAATAAACGGAAGATCCACATGAAGTATTTAAGGTTAGGCATACATTATAAGTTCCCGAGCCAGAAAATGTATGCCAAGGACTGTTGGAAGAACTTGTAGATCCATTTCCAAAGTCCCAAGAATTTGCACCAACAGTTGACGTATTTGTAAAATAGACTGTCAAATCAGAGATTGTATAGGTATAACTTGCTTGATTCAATGAAGGCTCTAATATGTTAAAAGCTGCTGATTGCATGCATCCATTAGAATCCGTAACAATTACTGAATAAACTCCAGAAGATAATCCACTTAAACTAGAAACATTCCCAAAACCAGGGCCCCAATCATAAGAATAACCAGCACTTCCAGACGCAACTACAGAAATAGAACCATCGTTGGCACCATTACAGCTAATATCGTTAGAAAAGTTACTGAGAGATAAAACTGTAGAGTAACTTAAATCGTAATTAATTATAGTATCACATTGCAAAGAATCGGAAATTACAATAATATATACTCCTGGTGACAAATTACTAATACTAGATGAATCACCAAATAAGGTTCCCCAATCATAAGTATATCCTGGTGCTCCACCAGAGACTAACACTCCAATACTTCCATTATCCATACCCTGACATTGAGGATTATTTATAGAACTTGAAACATTCATTCCGCAAATTGTAGGTGGAGTTACACAAAAATTATTGATTTCTTGATTTCCATAATCTGCATTAGCAGCAATAGTTGAAGCCAATACAGTTCCACTGTAAACATGAGTAATTGTATAATCTCCATCTACACTACAAGACCCCCACTGGGAACCAAACATACCATCTCCATATGAGTCATTTATAATAAAATCATAACAGTCGTCTGCCAAACATATACTTTCTGTAATATACTCGCCACCAACAACATCAGTATATGGACCGCCGCTAGCTAGAACATTTGAATTAATATCTTCAATTGTCCATGTTACTTCAGATCCCCAACAGTCTGTATTTATTTCTAATAATATATCTTGACCTCCAATTGTAGCCGAGTAATTTGCACTAGCTGCGTCATTCAAAGGATTACTATCTGCATTTCCATTTGGGAGAAATGTATATGCATTAAAAGTATGAGAACCTGCAGTACTAATCATATTTGGAAGAGTTATAATTTCAGTTCCTCCAGGAGCTAAATTTCCTATCCAAGAATAAGAATTATTGGTAGAACCATCGATATCATAATTTATGTAAACTGTTGTTAGATTATTGGTACCATAATTTCTTAGTGTTATTTCTGGGTCGAAATTATCTACACAATAGGCTCCCTGAGGAGAATTTATTGTAGATATTCCTGCATCGTCTGGAAGAGTTGGTGTATTAGGATCCCAGCCATCATCTGTTAAAGTAGAAATTCCACAAGAAGTTGGTGCTAAATAAGTATCCAAACCATTATTCCATGAAACTCCTATTCTACCATAATAATCGTATTGGTTATTATTTACTATACCAGCACATGCTGCGGCGCCACCGTATAATTGACCAATAATTCTGTGGTTCTGATCAAATAAAGGAGATCCTGAAGAACCTGGTTCTGTTACACCTTGTTCCCACTGAGTAATATACCAAGTAGCTGCTCCTCCGTTATTAGAATGATAAGGAGCATCATTTTCTCTACAAATCTTTTTGACATCTCCTGAAGGATGGTGAATTCCAGTTGCTTGAGTTACTGTAGTTAAATCTGAAGCATCCCAACCAGCATAGAAACAGTTCCAATTTTGAGCGTTGGTTAGGGTCATATTATTAATTTCTAGAAGAGCAAAATCAGAAGCTGCCGAATTCACTAAAATAGTAGCTCCATTAGCAGTTTGATCATATGGAGGACCCGGATCAACCGAACCTGTAGTTGTAGCGCAAGACTCTGTACCTGGTGGACTTTCCCAGTTAAATCTAAAGGCCCAAGAACCAGTACTTCCGCCTAAACAATGATTGGCTGTTAAAAAATAAGTACTTCCATCATTACAAGTATTATTAACCAAAGCTCCCGTACAAATGCCACTTCCACCAACAACAATCATGGCAACAGATCGAATTTCACTATCCCAACCATTTCCTAATGGACAATTGACATCTATATTACAATCTCCGGATGAGTTAAGAGCTCTTACTAGATTTTTTTCAATGGGGGCCAGTGTTCTGTAGCCATGTATCACGTTAGAAATTGTAAATCTTCCAGATTCTTTAACATCCGCTGGCTCTACATATTCAACAATAATTTTTTCACCGTGTACTAATTCAGAACCTAACTCACCATCCTCTCTGTTATTGATAGAGGTATAGGCTCCTACTCTGTTGGTTTGATCTATATCGTATAAATATAAATAAGCTCCTTTTGGCAGTTGAAAATTTTGAAATAAAAGATTTACAGTCAAAGCCCCTTGACAATCTATTGCTAACTGCCAAATTTTATCTCCGTTTGGCAACACTTTCCAAGAACCAGAATTTTTCAGATTGTAATTAACATCATATTTGTATCCAAATCTCCAAGGGCGGTCCTTTAAAGCATCGTTAGTAATATCTTCCGAATCTACAATCGACTGATTGAACCCAGACATGGTTTTTTCTTGAATATTTTGTAGACTTACTTTCCCATTCCAGGATAAAGGATTTCCTAAATTAATTGTTTGGCAACTAAGACTTATTGAAAATACTAAAAGGAAAAAAGAAATAATTATTTTTTTCATTTCTTAAAAGAATATTTATGATTTAAATAATATTTGCAATGAAATATAAATATTATTTATAAAACTAGAGTAATTGTTAACTAATAATATGTTGATAGGTTAAAATTTATTGTACATAAAAATTTCCAAAACATATACTTTGAGAATTTTTAATTAAAGTTTGCAATTTTGTAGAATTGAATTATTTACATATTTCACATAAGCCATTTACGTTAACAGCTACATTATGAATTTCATGTTTTGGCAAAGAAATTTTCAAGGAGTTTAAAAGATCTTCACATGTTACTGTTTTGCACTTTAAACATTTAAAATGAACATGATTATGGGAATGATTTTCTGTGCTACAATCCATTCCACAAATCGCATAATATACATCGTTGTTGCTCTGGTAAGCAGTATGTATTATTCCTTTTTCTTTTAGTTTTTCTATTGTTCTGTACAAAGTAACTCTATCAATCGGTTGCATGGTATTTTGAATATTGGAATAACTCATAGCAGAACCATTATTTTGCATTTTCATTAATAGGTTTAACCTGTTTGAAGTAGCCTTTAGATTTCTCTTTTTAAGTATTTCTTTTATGGAATCAATTTTCATACTGTTAATTTAAAAAAAAAAGCAGATAATATATTATCTGCTTTTTAATAACTATTACAAGATTTAAATTATAATACTAGTGATCTTCGCCGCAGTGAACCTCTACATTTCCAGGATATACTGGACTTGGAAGGCTATCTCCATCAGCTGTTAGATAAAGAGTATCTGAGATATCATGACCATTAGCTTCAATAGATTCTAATTCGTCACCACAATACTCACCTAACTCTTGAAGTTCATATTCTGCTCCAGCTATATCAGCGGCAGCATGACATTCTGCACACTTATTACATGCGTTTAAACTAAATACAGCTATTGCTCCTAAAAAGATTGCTACTTTTTTCATTTTTATTAATTTTAATTGGGTTCTATAACATTAACTTAAATTTTGAATAAAATCAGCGAACCCATTTATGACTTTATTCAAACAATTATTTAAATGATTAGCGACAGTTTAAGATAAATGTTTCTTCCTGGATTTGGAATTTCATATGTTTTAAGTCTTGATAAGTGATCAATGTACCTTACATTGAGTAAGTTATTTACGCCCAAAGAATAATTAACTTTATTTTTCGCAGAAAAAGATCCAGTACAACCTAAATTTATCAATTGGTATGCAGAACTTGTTGTTTCATAAGTAGCAACATTTTCTTGTGAAAAGAAATAAACATACCTAGCCGATAGGCTGTTAATTCTAAATTTGTTTTCTCCCTTAAATTCTATTTTAATTCCATTGTTTAATCTGTTTTGAGGGATAAACGGAAGATCTTTTTCTTCAGTTGACAACAAAGATAAATTACTTTCCAAGTGTAACCAATGAGCAAAGTGAGGATGATAATGTAATGCTATATCTCCACCAGAAAAAATAGCATCAGTTTGTTTCATTTCAAATATGTCTAAACCTGAAGTTGTATCAGTCAGGCCTGTTGGGCTTTTGTATATATAATTATTAATCTGGTTAATAAAAGGATTGATGACTATTTCTAAATGATCAAAATGTGTACCTAAATAAAAGTCAATTTGATTAGCCCTTTCTGAAATAAAATTTCGATCTCCAACCAAATATTGCATTGTTGCGTGATGTACTCCATCAGCAAGTAACTCAGAAATATGTGGTGGTCTGAACCCTGTGGATGCATTTAACCTAGTTGTAAGAGTTTTGGACGATCTTGAAATACCTGCAGAATAATTTACTCCATTGAAATTTTTATCAAAACCGTCTACATTCTCTTTGGTGATTATACTTCTCTGATCGTATCTTGCACCAGCTTGAATGTTCCATAAATTAAAAGTTCCTTTAAGTAAAGTATAAGCACCCAAATCATTAAAGTTTGAATTGGGGACTAAAATTTCTTCTGCTTTTTGGCCATTTGAATTACTTTGAAACATACCCTGAGATCCCGAAACTATATCAAAGTATTTATTGAAATTATGCTTCCATCGAATACTATAAGAGCTATTTTGTAAAGTCATATCAATTCCTGCAATGGATACTTTTTCACCATATTCTTTTAGTTCGTTGGAAGTAAATCCAAGTTGAGCAATTACTTCATCGTTTTTAAAATAAAATTTGTTTTCCCACTGAGCTAAATGATTGATAATTTTTTGAGCAGGGATAGTATACGATCGGTTTCTGCTATTACTAAGAAAGCTGGAAACATCTGGATTAGCATCATGGGTATGTCCTGGAAGACCGTTTTGGAAATAGAGTAGTTGATATCTGAAATTGGTTATCCAATTGTTTTTGTTATAGCCAATAGAAGTTTTAAAAGATCCACCGCTGTTCTTTGAATTCACAACATATTCTTTGGCCGAAGTATTCAATAAACCACTATCTCCAATAGCATAATTATTTCTAGAAAAATAGCCTCCATAAACTGCAAAACGTAAATTGTCTTTTGATTTTTTGTAGGATATTTTGTTAAAAGTAGCCATGGAGTTTGTCTCTAGTTTTGTACTTGCTTTAATTTCTTGTTTATTTAAATTTGCATATGGTTCATCTGCAAGGTGGATAACCCCTCCAAGAGCATCTGCTCCGTAAATTAGAGAACTTGGTCCTTTAATAATTTCAACTCTGTCAATTCCTAAATTAAGCACTGCAAATCCATGATCGGCTCCCCATTGTTGATTTTCTAATCGAAGACCATTTTGCGAAGTGAGAACACGCATTCCAGAAAGACCTCTTATTACTGGTTTTGCAATTCCATTACCAGTTGAAAAATTATAGATTCCTGGAATATTACTCATAGCATCTACAAGATTGGTTTGCTCAATTTTATTCAAATCAGCTATTTTTCTTGATTCTACAGGGAAGGTACTGTAACGCTGAAGCTTAGAATCTGATGTAGATACTATAACTTCATCTAAATGAATATGGGAATATTCTAACTTTATAATTAAATCTTTCTCTTGGCTTTCTACTTTTATTAACTTATTATCAAATTCATCGGCTCCTATGAGTAATGTTATTTGAAAATTAACTTGATTTTCTAATTTCCAATTACCATC
>Ga0233438_10002152_pt1 | contig 20273 bp, 19 predicted proteins | sample SI_123_September_FD_182720 | JGI IMG/M metagenome (GOLD analysis project Ga0233438, IMG submission 182720) | Seawater microbial communities from Saanich Inlet, British Columbia, Canada - SI_123_September2016_10_MG | ecosystem: Environmental > Aquatic > Marine > Inlet | place: Canada: British...
TATTATTGAATCATTAAAACCAATTCTAGAAGAGTTTTCTCCAGACTATGTTTTTGTTCATGGTGATACTACGACAACCATGGCAGGTTCTATCGCTAGTTTTTATTCTGGTGCTAAAGTTTGTCATGTAGAAGCGGGACTTAGAACAAATAATAAATTATCTCCTTTCCCAGAGGAAATAAATCGTCAAATAACAGGTAGAATTTCTGATTATCATTTCGCTCCTACTGAAACTTCTAAAAAGAACTTACTTAAAGAAAATATTTCTGAAGATTCAATTTTAGTTACTGGAAATACGGTAATTGATGCATTGATTAAATCTGTTGAAAAAGTTAATGAAAATCCAAGTCATCTTATTCAAGATCTTTCGAAGAAAATTGGAAATCAAGAAGTTGTTTTAGTTACAGGACATAGAAGGGAGAATCATGGTGGAGGGTTTGAAAGGATCTGTAAAGCATTAAAGACAATCGCATTAGATAATAATGATAGATTGGTTATTTATCCCGTTCATTTGAATCCAAAGGTACAAGAACCTGTTAATAGAATTTTATCAGGAGTTAATAATATTATCTTAATAGATCCTTTAGCCTATCAAGATTTCATTTGGTTGATGAATCGATCTAAAATTATTATCACCGACAGCGGGGGTGTTCAAGAAGAAGCACCAAGTTTAGGAAAACCTGTATTAGTAATGAGAGATACAACGGAGAGACCAGAAGCTGTTGAAGCTGGAACAGTTTTGTTAGTAGGTACTAATGAAGATTTAATTGTGTCAAAGGCATTAGATTTACTAAATAACGAGGATAGCTTTGTAAAAATGTCAAAGCTTCATAATCCATATGGAGATGGGTTGGCATCAAAAAGAATTGTAGACTTTATAAAAAATATAAAATAATGAACCCAGAAGTAGTAACTATCGGATTAGGATACATTGGATTACCGACATCAGCATTAATAGCATCTCACGGAACAAATGTATTAGGTGTTGATATAAACCAAAGTGTTGTTGAAACTATTAATGAAGGGAAAATTCATATTGTTGAACCCGACTTAGATCAGATTGTATCTTTAGCTGTTTCAAAAGGAAATTTAAAGGCTTCTACCAAACCAGTTCCTGCTGAAGTATATTTAATAGTTGTTCCTACTCCATTTAAGGGAAATCACGAACCAGATATATCTTTTGTAGAGGCTGCAACAAAAGGAATTATTCCATTACTAAAAAAAGGAGATCTATATATTATAGAATCAACCTCTCCTATTGGAACAACTGAAAAAATGCAAAAATTAATAGTTTCATCAAGACCTGAACTTGAAGGGGCTATTCATATCGCTTATTGCCCAGAAAGAGTATTGCCGGGAAATGTTATGCATGAACTAGTTGAGAATGATCGTGTTATCGGAGGTATCGATAAGGCATCTACTCAAAAAGCTATTTTATTTTATAAGAAGTATGTGAAAGGAGAGTTACATGCAACGAATGCTCGTACTGCTGAGATGTGTAAATTAGTAGAAAATTCGTCTAGAGACTCTCAAATAGCATTTGCGAACGAGCTTTCTTTAATATGCGATAAGGCTGATATTAACGTTTGGGAATTAATTAGATTAGCAAACAAACACCCTAGAGTAAATATTTTACAGCCAGGCTGTGGAGTTGGTGGACATTGTATCGCTGTGGATCCGTATTTTATTGTTTCTGATTATCCAATGGAATCAAAAATGATTGGTACAGCAAGAGAGGTCAATAACTACAAGTCCTTTTGGTGTGCTGAGAAAATTCAAAACGAAAAACTTCAATTTGAATTAGCTCAAAGAAGAAAGCCAAAAACTTCTTTGATGGGGCTTGCTTTTAAACCAAATATTGACGATTTAAGAGAATCTCCTGCTAAATACATAGCCCAAAAGGTACTCCAGAATTCTAATAATGAGGAACATTTTATTGTTGAGCCTAACATTGATCAACATTCTGTTTATAAATTAACTGACTATAAGGTTGCTATTGAGAATGCAGACATAATTGTTTTTCTAGTGGCCCATGATGAATTTAAAAATATAGAAATCCCTAAAGAATCTTTAATTTTAGATTTTTGTGGCATAAAAAAATAATAAATGAAAACATATCTAATAACAGGTGGTGCTGGATTTATAGGTTCTAATTTTATTTCTTATTATCTCGAAAGTAATCTAGATGTTAATTTGATAAATTTGGATTTACTAACCTACGCTGGAGATCTAAAAAACCTAAGAGAAATAGAAAATAATGAAAGATATACTTTCATTAAGGGAGATATTTGCGACAGGACACTGTTGGTATCACTTTTTGATAAATATAATTTTCAAGGAGTTTTTCATTTTGCTGCTGAATCTCATGTCGATAATTCTATAAAGAATCCAGGTGCTTTTATAAGAACGAATGTGGTAGGTACATTTACACTTTTAGATGTTGCTAAGAATCACTGGATGGATTCTCCAAATAATATAAAGAAATCTTTTGTAAATGCTCGGTTTTTACATGTTTCAACTGATGAAGTATATGGAACGTTAGGTGAAGATGGCCTTTTTACAGAAGACACTCCTTATCAACCAAATAGTCCTTACAGTGCATCAAAAGCGTCATCCGATTTTATGGTGAGAAGTTATTTTCACACATACGGAATGAATGTAGTAACAACAAATTGTTCTAATAACTACGGACCGAAGCAGCACGACGAAAAGTTAATTCCAGTTATTATTAGAAAAGCGATACTAGGAGATTTAATCCCTATTTATGGAGATGGAAAGAATGTAAGAGATTGGTTATATGTATTAGATCACTGCAAAGGAATTGAATTGGTTTTCAAAAAGGGAAACACAGGAGAAACCTACAATATTGGAGGTAGAAATGAACGAAATAATCTCTACATCGCCAATACTATTTGCGAAATATTAGATCGAAAGATACCAAAAGAAGTAACGTATAAGAATCAGATCAAATTTGTGGGAGACAGACCTGGACATGATTTTAGATATGCAATCGATGCAACTAAATTAGAAGAAAATCTAGATTGGATGGCAGATGAAAACTTTGAGTCTGGCATAGAAAAAACAATTGATTGGTACATAACTAAATATCAAAACATATAATGAAAGGAATAATTTTAGCTGGAGGTTCAGGAACTAGATTACATCCATTAACAATAGCTGTAAGTAAGCAATTAATGCCTATTTATGATAAACCTATGATCTATTATCCTTTGTCAGTTTTGATGTTGGCAGGTATCAAAGAGATATTAATTATTTCTACTCCTGAAGATTTACCTAATTATAAAAAGTTGTTTGGCAACGGCAATAAATTTGGTCTAGATTTAAGTTATGTTAAACAACCATCACCAGATGGTTTGGCTCAAGCATTTATTTTAGGAGAAGAATTTATAGGTAATGATGATGTTTGTTTAGTATTAGGTGATAATATTTTTTATGGAGCAGGGCTTCATAATTACTTAAAAGATGCAGTAAACTTAGTTTCAAAAGAGAAAAATGCTGTAATCTTTGGTAATTATGTACATGACCCAGGAAGATATGGTGTAGCAAATTTTGATACAACAGGTCATGTTATTAGTTTAGAAGAAAAGCCAGAAAAACCAAAATCTAATTATGCTGTTGTAGGTTTATATTTTTATCCTAACTCTGTTCTTGACATCGCAAAAGGTGTAAAACCTTCCACTAGAGGAGAGTATGAAATCACGAGTGTGAACCAAGAATACCTCTCCAGAAAAGAACTTAAAATGAAAATTTTAAGTCGTGGTTTCGCTTGGTTAGATACAGGAACACACGAATCTTTAACTGAAGCAACTGAATTTGTGAAAGCTGTCGAGAAAAGAACAGGTTTAAAGATTGCATGTTTAGAAGAAATTGCATTATCATTTGGCTGGATAACAAAAGAGCAACTCACAGATAATATTTCTGGACTCAAAGGAAATTATTATGACTATTTACGTAGTATTTTAAAATAGGATAATTTGCAAAAACAAAAAGCAATAACTTCATTATTTTGGAGCACTGTCGAGAAATTCTCTGCAAAAGGAGTACAATTTTTGTTAGGAATTGTTCTTGCTAGACTTCTTCTGCCTGAAGACTATGGTTTAATTGGTATAGTATTAATATTTTTTGCTATCTCAAATACAATAACAGACAGTGGTTTTAAAAGTGCCTTAATTCAGAAAAAAAACCGAGATGAAAAAGATTTTTCTACAGTCTTTTTTTTCAATATAGTTGTAGCTATTCTTTTTTATATAATACTCTTTTTTGCTGCACCGCTCATTTCAATTTTTTTTGATAATGAAGCTTTAACATTATTAATTAGAGTTTCAATGATCTCTATCATTATAAACTCTTTTTCAGTTGTTCAAATAGCTAAGTTTTCAATTGATTTAGATTTTAAAACACAAACAAAAGCAACACTAATTTCTATTTTAATATCGGGTTCTGTAGGTATAGCAATGGCCTATTACGGATATGGCGTTTGGGCTTTAGTGACGCAATTCATAATAAGAAATTTAGTTAATGTAGTTTTATTATGGCTTTATTCTAGTTGGATTCCTTTAGATGGTTTTCATAAAGATAGATTTAAGTCTTTATTTAGTTTTGGATATAAACTCTTGATTTCATCTTTATTAGATACAATCTATAGAAATATATACTTAATAATCATAGGAAAATTTTTTACAATTAGAGAATTAGGTTTCTATACAAGAGCGAAGCAGTTTTCTGATTTTCCATCCTCCAATTTAACTCAAATATTAGATAGAGTTACATTTCCACTATTAAGTCAAATACAGGACGATAAACAAAAGCTTACAGAAAAATATAAGTTACTTATTGGAAACACTAGCCTTGTTTTTTTTCCTTTAATGATTTTACTTTTAACTTTAGCCGAACCTATTATTATATTGGTTTTAACTGAAAAGTGGTTGTCTGTTGTATGGATGCTTCAACTACTTTGTATTGCTTCAATATGGTACCCTATTCATGCATTAAATTTAAATATTTTAAAAGTAATAGGGCGTTCAGACTTATTTTTAAAACTAGAAGTGTATAAAAAAATAATAACGACAATCATTCTTATTATTAGTTTACCTTTTGGTATAAAAGGCCTTATAATTGGAATGATTATAGCATCTTTAATTGCACTTTTTTTAAATACATCTTATACTCAAAAATTTATTAACTACTCATTAATTCATCAATTTAAAGATATTTCTATTGTATTATTTTTTAATGTTCTAATGGGATTGATTGTTTTTTATATAACATCTTTAATAGATAATGATTTGATGAAAATCATAGCTGCTTCATCAGTAGGTATACTTTTTTATGTTTCAGTCACTTGGATTTTTAATGTTGGTCATATAAGAACTATCCCTAACTATTTTAAAAAATAATTAAGTTATGAATCAAAATTATAGTATTGAAGAAGATTTCTTAACATCTGCATTGAGTCCTGAGGGGAGCTTTATAAAGACACAAGAAGTTATTGCATGGATGAAAAAGGAGAATGAACGTGTAAATGTTAGTGTTAATCAAATTCAATTCCAAGAAATGAATTCTTGGTTTTTCACAAAGAACAATTACAATTTAAAACACGAAAGCAATGGTTTTTTCTCTATTGATGGTATCAATGTTTCTACTAATTTCGGAAATGTTAATTCCTGGGACCAACCAATTATCAATCAACCAGAGATAGGGTATTTAGGATTTATAACTAAAAAATTTAATGGAGTTTTACATTTTCTAGTCCAAGCTAAAATTGAACCAGGAAATATCAATCATGTTCAATTATCACCAACCATTCAAGCCACAAAAAGTAACTACTTAAAACTGCATAAAGGTAACACACCAAAGTATCTAGAATATTTTCAAGATAGGAAAAATCCTAAAATTTTACTTGATCAACTACAGTCAGAGCAAGGAGCACGTTTTTTAAGAAAAAGAAATAGAAATATTATCATACAAGTATTCGAAGATATTAAGGTTTATGATGAGTTTCTATGGGTTACATTGGGTCAAATAAAAAAATTAATTCTAGAGGATAATTTAGTTAATATGGATACCAGAACTGTAATTTCTGGTATCAATTATGGTTCTATTGATTCAGTTAGCGACGTTGTATTAGAAAGTCTAAAGAATGAAAGTCAAAGAGAATTGTTTCGCTCGACTATTGCAACAAATGGCGCCCTAAATACGACAAAAAATATTATTGCTTGGATAACTGAATTAAAGTGTAAATTTGAGTTACAAGTAACGAAAAAATCACTCAACAACATTGAAAACTGGCTTGTAAACGATTATGAGATTAAACATGAAACAGGAAATTACTTTAAAGTTATAGCTACAGAAGTAGAGATAAGTAACAGAGAGGTAAGTAAATGGATGCAGCCATTAATAAAACCTGCGCAAGAAGGATTAATAGCATTCATCGTAAAAAAAATAAACGGAATTTATCATTTTCTTGTTCAAGCCAAAGTGGAGTGTGGTAATTTTGATGTATTAGAATTGGCTCCAACAGTTCAATGCCTAACAGGCAATTATCAAGACTCTACTTCAGGTAGTCTCCCTTATCTTGATCAAGTTTTAAATGCTGATCCAGAACGAATTTTATTAGATACTTTACAATCAGAAGAAGGAGGTAGGTTTTACAGAGAACAAAATAGAAATTTGATTATATTTATGGATGAAGACTTTGATGAAAATGTGCCAGATAATTATTGTTGGATGACTCTAAATCAGTTACATTCATTTTTAATTTACAATAACTATTTAAATATACAATCTAGAAGTCTTATTGCTTCGATATCTATAATATGAGAAAGAAAATAAGAATTGGTATTTTAAGTCCATCTAACATTGCAGAAAAAAGGTTTTTACCAGCATTAAATAAAAGTCATAATTCAGAGTTTGTTGGAATGGCTCATGCTTCTGTTGATGAATGGTTAGGAGCTGATGAAACAACTATAGGCTTAGAGAATAGAAAAACAAAAGCTATTTTAGAAAAATTTAATGGAAAGTTATTTGATAGTTATTACAGTCTTTTAACGTCAAGTGAAATAGATGCAGTTTATATACCACTTCCTCCAAGCTTACATTTTAAATGGGCTAAAATAGCATTAGAAAACTCAAAACATGTTTTACTTGAAAAACCAGCTACAACTAAAATTGAAGATACATTAGAGTTAATTGAAATATCTAAGAAAAATAATTTAGCTCTACATGAAAACTACATGTTTGTTTACCATAATCAAATCAATTATATAAATGAAATTATTGATTCTAATCAGATTGGAGATATAAGATTAATAAGATTATCATTTGAATTTCCTAAAAGAGCAAATAATGATTTTAGGTATAATAAAGATTTAGGTGGAGGAGCCCTATTAGATTGTGGAGGTTATACGATAAAATACGCATCAATGCTCTTGGGAGAAACGGCTGAAATTGAGCAAGCTGTTTCAAATTACACAGATGAGTTTAAAGTAGATATGTATGGTTCTGCTGTAATGAAAAATAAAGAAAATCAGATTGTGCAGCTATCTTTTGGAATGGATAGTTCATATAGATGTAGTCTAGAAGTATGGGGAAGTCTAGGGTATATTTTTACAAACAGAATTTTTACAGCTCCAGATAATTATAATCCTATAATTGAAATAACAGCAAATAGTGAAATGAAAAAAGTTGAGCTTGAAAAGGATGATACTTTTTTGAAATCAATAAAATCATTCGAAAATTCAATTCAAAATATAAATACTAGAGAAATCACTTTTAAAGAAATTGAAAAACAAGCATACCTTGTTGATAACTTTTTAAGAATTACAAACAAATAAAGAAATGAATAATAAACCAATTTATGTAACGCAACCATCTTTACCACCTCTTGATGAGTATACCAAGTTACTTGAGGAAGTATGGGAGTCGGGGATATTAACTCATAACGGCCCAAAAGTTATTCAACTGGAGAATGATTTAAGAAATAAATTAGGAACAAATCATTTATCTCTGCTTTCAAATGGTACAATAGCAATTCAAGTAGCTATAAGAGCCCTGGAACTTAAAGGAGAAATTATTACTTCTGCATTTAGTTGGATTGCAACAGTTAGTGCTATTAAATATGAAGGCTGTAAGCCTGTTTTTTGTGATGCAGATCCTAAAACTTTTAATATTGATGTCAATAAAATTGAAGAATTAATCAATGAAAATACAGTAGCTATCATGCCAGTCCATGTATTTGGAACACCATGTGATGTTCACGCTATTGAAAAAATTGCAAAAAAACATAATTTAAAGGTTATTTACGATGCAGCACATGCGATTGGATCAACAGTTGATGGAGAAAGTGCTTTAAACTTTGGTGACATATCTGCAACTAGTTTACACGGAACCAAATTGTTAAATACAGCTGAGGGTGGTGCATGTATTACTGGTGATAAAGAACTCGATACAATTATAAGAAGAATACGTTTTTTTGGACATAATGAACAAAAAGATGTAGTCATGGACGGATTTAATGGTAAAATGACAGAAGTTCATGCAGCATTGGGAATAGCTAATCTTAAATATTATGATGAGGTTTTGAAAGATAGAAAGGAGAAATATCAATTATATCTTGATCTTTTATCAACTTCTAACAGATTTCAATTTCAGGACTTGTCTATTGGAGAGACCAATTATTCATATTTTCCAGTTGTTTTTGAGAGTGAAGAAATGATGTTAAACACTATTGATAAATTAAGTAAAGAAAATATTTATCCTAGAAGATATTTTTATCCATCACTTAATACTTATACTAAAATTGTCGATTATTCAAAATGTCCAGTTTCTGAGGATATATCGTCCAGAATACTTTGTTTACCTTTATATAAAAATTTAAGTATAGAGGTTATAAGAAAAATTACTAACATAATAAACAATACAAAATGAAAAATTTTTTAGATCTATTAACAGAAGACGTTTTTGAAGAAACTGAAAGAGGTGAAATTAATAAAGATACTATTTTCGTAGATTTAGATGAATGGGATTCATTAACTGCTTTATCGTTGATAGCAATGATTGATCATGAATATGATGTGAAAATTACAGGTGATGAAATAAATTCAGCAAAAACTTTAGAAGATATTTTTGATGTAATACAAACAAAAAAAGCATAATGGCAACATTTTCTATTGAAAATATTGAATTAAAAGGTGTAACTTGTTGTGTTCCTGCTCAAATAGAAAATAATTATGACCTTGATATGTCTACTCAAGACATAGAGAAACTCATAAAATCTACAGGGATTAAACAAAGAAGAATAGCTACAGAAGATGTATGTACCTCAGATTTGTCTGTGGAAGCAGCGGAAGATTTGATAAAAAATCTAGAATGGAATAAAAATGATATAGAAATTTTAGTTTTTGTCTCACAAACACCAGATTATGTTTTACCCGTAACATCAACAATTATTCAAAATAAATTATCTCTTCCCAAATCAACAATAGCCTTTGATGTACCCCTTGGATGTTCGGGCTATACATATGGATTGTCTATTATAGCGAGTATGATGAAGTCTATTGGTTTGAAAAAAGGTCTGTTGTTGGCTGGTGATACAATTAGTAAAATGGTTTCTAAAAAAGACAAGAGTACCTTGCCATTATTTGGAGATGCAAGTAGTGCCACTGCATTAGAGTTTGATGCCTCATCAGAAGGAATCAAATTTGATTTAGGTTCTGATGGTTCTGGAGCAAATTCTATTATTGTAAAAGATGGTGGTTATAGAAATGTTATCAACTCCAAATCATTTGAAATGGAATCAATTTCTGATGGAATTGAAAGAAATTCAAATCAACTGGTACTAAATGGTATGGATGTATTTTCTTTTGGAATATCTCAAGCACCAAAAACTGTTAACAAATTATTGAAAAAATTCGAGATAGATAAAGACCTTATAGATTATTTTATTTTTCATCAAGCAAACATGATGATGAACAAATTTATAGAAAAGAAACTCAAACTTTCAAGTGAAAAAGTTTTATACTCTTTAGACGAATTTGGCAATACTTCCTCTGCAAGTATCCCAATAACCTTAGTGTCACACCTTAATAAACAACCTATTCTTAAAGATACAAACCTACTTTTATGTGGTTTTGGTGTTGGTTTATCATGGGGTGCGGCACAATTAAACATTAAAAAAGATTTTAAATATAGCTTGATAGAAAAATGAAAATCTCTCCTTTCAACTTGTCAGATAAAACAATTTTAGTCACTGGTGCTTCATCAGGTATAGGAAGACAAGTAGCCATCACTTTGAATGCAATGGGTGCTAATTTGTATATTAATGGAAGAAATATCCAAAGATTACAGGATACAAAAAACCAACTCTATAATAAAGATTTAGAGTGTCTCATTATTAGTGGAGACTTAACAGAAATTGAAACTGTAAAAAAGCTTATTTCTGAAATAGAGAGTTTAGATGGTGTCGTATTTGCCTCTGGTATTATGAAGCTTTTACCATTTAAGTTTATTCAATTTGAAGAGTTGAATGCTATGATGAATGTGAATTTTACATCTCCTATTCATTTAACATTAGAACTAATTAAAAATAAAAAACTTAAACAAAGAGGTTCTATTGTTTATATTACTTCGATAACGGGTTCGGTTATAGGAACTATTGCTAATTCAATGTACGCTGCCAGCAAAGGCGCACTTTCTGGAATGGCTAAAGCCATATCTTTAGATTTAGCAAAAAATAAAATTAGAGTAAACGAAATAGCTCCTGGCATGATAAAAACTGAAGGGGCTGAAATAATGACAGATACTGTTTCAAATGATTCAGTATCCAAAGATGCTTTAAAATATCCATTAAAATCGTATGGAACTCCAGAGGATGTTGCAAATGGTTGTGTTTATTTACTATCTGACGCAAGCAAATGGGTTACTGGAACTAAATTAGTGATAGATGGAGGTTTCACAGCACAATAATAAACTACAAATGGCATATATAAAATCAATTTCATATTATCTCCCTCAAAAAAATCTGACAAACGAATTAATAAACAAAGACTTTCCGGAATGGGACATTGAAAAAATTAGTTCTAAAACGGGTATTAATTCGAGACACATTAGTGAAAAAGATGAGTTTTCCTCCGATATGGCTTATAAAGTTGCGAATAAACTCTTTGTAGAGCATAACATTGATAAAGATGATATAGATTTTTTACTTCTTTGTACGCAAAGTCCAGATTATTTTCTACCCACCACAGCCTGTATACTTCAAGACAGAATAGGACTAAAATCATCAATTGGAGCTTTAGATTTTAATTTGGGTTGTTCTGGCTATGTATATGGTTTAAGCTTAGCAAAAGGTTTGATAAAAGGGCAAATGGCAAAAAATGTATTGTTAATTACCTCTGAAACCTATTCTAAGTTTATTCATAAGAATGATAAAAGTAACAAAACGATTTTCGGAGATGCAGCAGCAGCAACTTTAATATCTGCAGAATCTGGCATCTTTGAGATTGATAAGTTTGTTTTTGGAACAGATGGATCTGGTTATGAAAATCTCATTGTAAAAAATGGAGGTATGCGTCATCCAATGAATCAAATTAGTGAGGATATTGTTGATAATTACGGTAATACACATAATGCAAATAATTTATACATGAATGGTCCTGAAATATTTAATTTTACAGGTGAGTTCGTGCCTAAGTTAACAGATTCTATTTTAGAAAAAGCAGGTTTAACAAAACACAACACAGATTTGTTTATTTTTCATCAAGCAAATAAATTCATGCTTAATTTTTTAAGAAAGAAAATTAGAATTCCAAAGGAAAAATTCTTTGTAAGTATGGAGCATTGTGGTAATACAGTTTCCTCTACAATTCCCATAGCAATCTATGATGCTATGAAGCAGGGGCGATTCATAAATACAAAAAATATTGTACTCGAAGGTTTTGGAGTTGGTTATTCTTGGGCAGCTTGTAACTTAAAACTTGTTTGATGAAAAACCTTATAATCATAGGAGCAAGAGGCTTTGGTAGAGAAGTATATGATCTAGCAACGCAATGCGATGGCTTTAATAAAGAATACACAATCAAAGGTTTTTTGGATGATAAAAAAGATGCTTTAGATACATTTGTAAATTATCCTCCAATCTTATCTTCTGTTGAAAGCTATACAATTAGCAAAAAAGATGTTTTTATATGTGCTTTAGGAGATGTTAGATGGAAAGAAAAATATATTGATCTAATCTTACAAAAAGGAGGTTCTTTCATAAACTTAATACACCCTACCGCAATTATAAATTCTAACTGCATCCTAGGAAAAGGATTAATCATTTTAAGTCGTGTAAATATTAGTAATGATTGTCATTTAAAAGATTTTATTACGATACAACCTTTCTCTGCAATTGGTCATGATGCTCATATCGGATCTTACTGTCATTTAAATGCTTACAGTTTTATGGGAGGATATTCAGTTCTAGAATCTAACGTTACCTTGCACACAAAAGCCACAATATTACCAAATAAAAAAGTAGGTCATGGCTCTACAGTTGGTGCAATGAGCTTGGTGATTAGAAACGTAAAACCAAATATATCGGTCTTTGGATCTCCTGCTAAAAAACTATAAAAATTTATGATTTATGTAATCATACATGTTCTTAAAGCATCTTCATCTGCTACAAGTCCTGTAATTATTAAGCAAATTCTGGCTGATAGTCATCATGTAAGACCATTAGTAAAGAAACACGTTTTTTTTGTTTTTGGAGATAAAACAGGTTATTATGAAGAATTAGTAAAAAAAGCTTCACTTTGTTTTTTTCAAGATAAAAAATCATTAATTCAACATCTTAAAACATATCAAGATTATCGCTTAATAGTCCACGGAGTTCCTTTTAATTCTATTTTTAAAGACTTTTTATTTTCTGGAATAAAATTAAAACACATTTCATGGATTAATTGGGGACATGGACACAGCTACTCAAGAAGGCAGCTTATTAAAAAATATCTGGATAAGTATCTAATGCGAAAATTAAATTCAATTATCGCATTAACAAAGTATGATGAATATTTAATTGAAAAACTCTACAAATCAAATAACGTTCATTTTTTACCATACAGATCAGAAAATATTCAAAAACTATTTCATAATAGTTTAACTTCAATCAAGCACTCTGGCCGAAATATTTTACTTGGAGTTAGTGCAGGTAAACCACAAAGACATAGTGTTGGTATTGAGTGTTTGTCAAAACTGACCTTAAAAGATATATCTGTATATGCTCCTTTGAGTTACAATACTAGTGATGAAAAATATATCCGATCTGTTATTGATGAGGGGCACCAAAAACTTGGAGACAGTTTTTATCCTTTAAAAGCATTAATGCCTATCGATCAGTATGTAGACTTCTTAAGAAATATGGACATGATTATTTTACCGTCTTTAAAGCAAAATGGTTTATTCAACGTTTATATCTTACTGTATCTAGGAAAAAAGATTTTTGTATCAGAAAAAAGTAATATGTTCATAAGTCTAACTAAACTTGGGTTTCAATTAGAGACTTTAGAGACCATAAACAATGATTCTGTTGTACAAGATTATCCTATTGAGATACAAAGAATGAATAAGCACATTGTTTTAGAATTATTTGATCTGGAGAAGAGTGCAGAAAATCTGAAGCTTTTTTACAGCAAATTATGTTCAACCAAGAAATAGTATTTATTTTATGAAACGGATAGTTTTAAGCGAATCTTCGTATGACTTTAAATACAAAAGTATCCTGTCTCATTTAGAGGATATACAAGTGATAGAGGGTGGTTTTTTTAAATTGATAAAAATTCTTGCTACAAGAAAATCATATTATCATATCCGATATATTAAATACCGTGGAAAAATTATTACAGTTCTTAGGTATTTATTGATTGCCTTTGTAGCTAAGTTGTCCGGATCAAAAATTATATGGTCTTGCCATAATATTTATGAACATAATTTTAGTTCTAAGAGATATAATGATTTTTTGCGAATTCTTTTAGCAAAAATTTCCTATAAAATTGTGGTGTTTCATAAAGATTTAATAGCATACCTTCCTGACAGCTCTAAATACAAAGTTAACGAAGCATCATTTGGAAATTATAAAGAATTTATAGAAAAACAAACTGAACAGAACAAAGAATTTCAGCAGCAATATAAGAATTGGCTAAATCTACAGAACATTAATTCTCCAGATTTAGTTTCTATTTCCGCAGCAAAAAGCAATAGTCTCGATTATTTTATACCCAAATTAAATGACAATTATAATTTCCTAGTTATTGCTCCTAATGTTCCTTTTAATATTAATTTTGAATCAAATAATATATTTATATATAATAACTCATTTGTGAAAGCAGAAATTAAAAATATTTTAAGAAATTCAAAAAAATTAATTGGAATAATAACTCACAATAATATTTCTGTACCAACCTCTATTTATATGTTTGCAAGTTATAGAATTCCGGTTATTGTAATGGATATCAAGCCTTTAAATTCGTTGGTCAAGGATTTTGGTATTGGTAAGATAATTAAAGCTCAAAAAGATATTAATTCATCCATAAAAAAAATTAAAAAAAATTATAATTCATACCAAATTAAGTGTGACGAGTTTATGAGTGTTAACTCTTGGGATAATTCAATTGAAATTCATAAATCGGTATTCAAATGATAGTGTTTTTAATTCTTAGTATCTATGTTTTTATTAAATGTGATAAAACATTATTTACTATTATGTATTTAACTAGCTTAATTTTTTTAAGTGTTTTTTTATTTGAAGTTGGTTTTACTAATGTTCAATATTTAGCGAGTGATGAATGGAGATTTTTTCATTTGTCAGAAATTTATTTGCAAGAAGAAAATGACAGAACGCTTTGGCTTTACATAAATGTTTTGCTAAAAAATTATGATTTATTTGGAGAGTATTTTGTTAAGTTGCTAAATATACCTTTATGTGTTTATCTTATTCATCTGGTAAATTCAATTTTTGATATAAAAAACAGACTTATTGTATACCTTTTAGCTCCTTTTATTATAGTTTTAAGTATATCTAATTTAAGAGATGTATTAATATTTATTACCACTATTCATTTTTGCTTAGCACTAGATAAATTGAAAACTATCAATATTAAAAATTTAATTTATTTGTTATTTTCAGCTTTTTTCCTTTTTACTTTACGGCCAATCATTCTTTTTGTTTCAATTGGTTTGTATCTTATTGTAAATTTTAAAAAATACTCTAAAAATTTTCGTAATAGTTTTATCAGCATAATCTTTATTATTGTTGTGTTTTTATCCATTATTTCTTTTTCATCTGCATACATAAATAAAATTTTATATAATGGAGGTTATTTCTTGACTCAGGGTATAGCTCTCAAAGCTGAATTAAAAGGCTTTAATCAATATTTTTATCCGAATAACTTACCTCTAACTTTTTCATATGCTTCTCTAAGATATGTTTTTACCCCAATGCCAACTTCTATTGTAGAAAGATTGTTTTCTGATCATTTTTATAAGCATGGAATAATTTCTGAAATAGTTAGACTTTTTCATCAGCTTATTTATTTTTATCTATTATTCTACATTTTTTTCAATTTAAAGAAGATGTATAGACTATTAAAAAAATTAAATTCTTTGCATAAGTTAATTCTTCTTAACCTTTTGGTTTATATGCCTATATATACTATTTACGCATTTGGAGGTGTCCATCAAAGAACGAAATTTCCTTTTCAACTCGCTTTAATTATAATTTATGTCCTTTATCAACAGAAGAAAAAAAATCTCATTACACGTTAAAACTGACTTAAATACCGACGGTAGAGTTCTGGCTTGGATAGATACAATAACTGAAAATTATAAAAATATTGATTTTCGTATTACTATATATTCTGACAGGCCTATCAATTTAAAATTTCCAGTTAATGTAAAAATTAATGAAATTAAAGTATATTTCAAATCTATTAATAATTTCTTTTTCTCGATTTTAAGACTTCTAAACTACGCCTTTAAAGATTTTTTATTCTTAATTAAATTTCAGCCTTCAGTTATGATAGTGCAGGATAAAAATGCATTATTGGCTCCAATGTTATACAAAGTAATTGTTAGTAAGTCATCATTAATTTATGACGATCATGAGTTATTTAATTTTCCATTAACTTTAGAAGATAAACTTTTCTTTATAATTGAAAGGCTGGCATTTAAAATAAGTAATGATGTATTGGTAGCTAACAAGTTTAGGAAAAAAATTATTTCACGATTATATAATACAGATAGAGAGATTGTAATCTTACAAAATTATTATCATGACCGCTTCAATAGTAAGAATTTAAATTTATCAGTGAATACAAAAAAAGCAATTGATGTTATTTGTGAATTAAAAATTCAAGATAAGATATTAGTTTTACATCAAGGTCGTATAACTAAACAAAGAGGAGAAGATAAGATTTTAAAACTATTATCGACTCTTGATGATAAATATCATGTTTGTTTTATTGGTGACGAGACATATGATTTTGGATCGATAAACTCGAGAAATAATTTCACTGTTTTGGGAAAAATTCCTTATTCTGAGTTGAAAATAATATATAAAGAAATTAACATAACCGTTATTTTTTATGAAGACAAGTTTATAAATAATAGGTATTGCGCCCCAAATAGATTGTTTATGTCAATGTATTTTAACATGTTTATTATTACAAACAATAATATTTCGATGGTGGATTCTTTAAAAAATTATGATAAAAAAATGATTTATTCTAATAATAATATGAACCTTAATTTTAATATTCCTAATATCAATATAATTAATAAAGAGTATGGTTTTATTTTTAATAACTCTAAATTAATTAATTCTCTAATTTCTAAAAATATTTAATTTGAATATATGTATTGTATATAATTTGACTCAAAAGTATAGAGAGGCTATTTGGAGAGAATTGTCAAATGATTCTTGGAACTTTGAAATTTATTCTGATTATGTAACAAATTTATCAATTAAACAAATTGATAAAAAGGATATTAAATTTTTCAATGCTAATGCAAAATTAAATATATTTCCATTTTTGAAAAATATTTACTTTAAAAAAATATTAATTTTTCAAAAAAATCTATTTAATATAATAAAATCTAAACCTTATGATATTTATATTTTTCTTGGAGATATTTATAGTCTATCAACATGGCTTTCGTTAATTTATTTAAAATTAAAAAATCATAAAACTATTATTTGGACACATGGTGCCTATGGAAACGAAAATATCTTTAAAAGATACTATTATAAAACTTTCTTAAAATTAGCTGATGGTATATTAGTTTATGAAAATCGAGCTAAGAAAATTTTAATAAATGAATTTAAACTTAAATCTGAGGTTTGTGTTGTTTACAATTCATTAGATTACAAATTGCAAAATAAAATAAAATTAAATTTATTTTCTAAACCTAAGCTATCAAACTCTAGATATTTTTGCTTTATTGGAGGTATCCAAAAACGTAAAAATATTCAAATTTTACTTGATTCATTTATTCATTTGAAAAATAAAAATCTTTTACCTAATTATAAGCTTTTCATAATTGGGGATGGAATTGACTTTAATTATTATTCAAATAAATATAAAACTGATGATATAGTTTTTACTGGAGCAATTTATGATGAAGAGACTATTGCAAATTACTTATACAACGCTGAAGCGATGATTAGTCCGGGACATGTTGGTCTAAATGTAATTCATTCTCTTTCATATGGTACTCCAGTAATAACTCATTCTAATCATTTCAATCATGCTCCAGAGTTTGAGGCTATTACTAACGAAACAGGTGCTTTTTTTGAAGAAGGCAGCTTAGAAAGCCTCTCAAATACAATTATTAAATGGGTGGATTCAAAAAGAGATAGAAACATAACAAGATTAAAATGTTATAAAATTATTGATGAATATTATAATCCCATTAACCAGAAATTAATAATTAAAAATTTAATAAATAATATAATAAAATGATAAAGAAGGTTCAGTCATATATAACTTATCTGATTCTTAAGTTTTATAATAAAAATTTAATTGTAGGGAAAAATTTTATTTGTGGAAAATCACCCTCAATTAGTAAAAAGAATTCAATTAAAATTGGAGATAATTTTTACATGGGTAATTATTGTGATTTATCTTCTAACTTAGAAATTGGGAACAATGTTCTAGTAGGATCTAAAGTGTCATTCGTTGGAGGTGATCACAAGATAGACAATATTAAAGACAAATTGATTAGGAATTCAGGAAGAGATGTTTTAAAAACTACAATTATTGAAGATAATGTTTGGATAGGTACTTCCTCAATCATTTTACAAGGTCTAAATATAGCGTCTGGTTCTGTAATAGCAGCAGGCTCTGTCCTCACTAAATCGACTGGGTATAATGAGATTTGGGCTGGAAATCCAGCTATATTTATAAGAAAAAGGAAATAATGAAAATATCAGTCTTAATTTTAACGCATAATGAAGAACTAAACATTAAAAAAACAATTTTAAATGTAATTAATTGGGCTGATGAAGTTATAGTGATCGACTCTTTCTCTGATGATAATACAATTAAAATATTAGAAGAATTTAATGTAAAAATTTACTTTAACAAATTTATAAACTTTAAAGAACAGAGAGTTTTTGCACTTAACGAAACATCAATTGCCAATGAATGGGTTTTGTTTCTTGATGCTGATGAATGGTTGACAGACTCATTAAAATTTGAAATCAATGAGACAATCAAATTTACAGAATTTGATGGATTTTTAATCAAAAGAAGATTTTATTTTATGGGATCTTGGATTAAATATGGTGGGTACTATCCTTCTTGGAATTTAAGGCTTTTTAAAAGAAAACTGGCATCTATCAATAGAGAGATAAATGAGCATATACAAGTAGACGGAGTTGTTTCAAAGTTAAAAAATGATATGGTTGATGAGAATCAAAAAAGTTTTAGCCAATGGATTATAAAACATAATAAATACTCAGACCTCGAAAGCATCCAACTTAATACAAAAGAGACCGATCAATTAGCTAATTTTTTTGGTAATCCAATAGAAAGGAAAAGATGGGTCAGAGAAAAAATATGGAATAAAATGATGCCCCCTTTAATTAGACCATTCATGTATTTTATTTATCGATATTTTTTTAGACTAGGTTTTTTAGACGGAAGAGCTGGATTTATTTACCATTTCAATCATGCACTTGTTTATAGATTATTTATAGATATTAAATTTTTAGAATTAAAAAAAAATGAAACAGATAATACAAGATCTTAAAAAAGGAGATACAATTTTAGAAGAAGTGCCGGTTCCAAGAGTAAAATCAGGAAGTGTTCTTATTCAAACTACAAGAACTTTAGTTTCATTAGGAACCGAGAGAATGTTAGTTGATTTCGGTAAGGCAAATTTCATCCAGAAAGCAAAACAACAACCAGACAAGGTGAAAATGGTTTTGGATAAAGTTAAAACAGATGGATTAAGACCAACATTAGAGGCTGTATTTAATAAACTTGGTCAACCATTACCGCTTGGATATTGTAATGTAGGTAAGGTTGTTGCTGTCGGTAAAGGAGTTACAGAATTTTCTGTTGGAGATAGAGTTGCATCAAATGGAAATCACGCAGAATTTGTTTGTATTCCCAAAAATTTAGTTGCAAAAATTCCAGACAATGTAACAGATGAAGAAGCTGCTTTTACAGTTATAGGAGCAATTGGTCTTCAGGGAATTAGATTATTACAACCAACATTTGGAGAAACGATTGTAGTTGTAGGACTTGGTTTAATTGGGCTCATTACTGCGGAATTATTATTAGCAAATGGATGTAATGTGATAGGTTTTGATTTTGATCCAGAAAAAATTAGAATCGCAAATGAAAAAGGAATTATAGCTATTAATCCAGGCGAAGGAACTGATCAGGTAAAGTTTGTAGAATCTTACACTCATGGAGTTGGTTCAGACGGAGTAATTATTACGGCTTCAAATAAAAGCAATGAAATTATTTCTCAATCTGCAAATATGTGTAGAAAAAGAGGACGCATAATTCTTGTTGGGGTAATTGGTTTAGACATTAGTCGTGCAGATTTCTTTGAAAAAGAAATTACATTTCAAGTTTCTTGTTCTTACGGTGCAGGAAGATATGATGAAGAATACGAACAAAAAGGACATGATTATCCAATTGGATATGTGAGATGGACAGAAAAACGAAATTTTGAAGCGGTTCTGAATGCAATGTCAAAGAAATATT
>Ga0233438_10002154_pt1 | contig 20264 bp, 24 predicted proteins | sample SI_123_September_FD_182720 | JGI IMG/M metagenome (GOLD analysis project Ga0233438, IMG submission 182720) | Seawater microbial communities from Saanich Inlet, British Columbia, Canada - SI_123_September2016_10_MG | ecosystem: Environmental > Aquatic > Marine > Inlet | place: Canada: British...
TAAAAACTCTAAAATCATTAAAGCTTCTTGATATGACCGTCCACGAATTTGATTTAAAACACGTCGAACTTTATGCGGTGACATTCGGATATATTTTGCTACCGCTTTAACGGATTGAGTATTAGTCATAAAATATTTATCTCGATTTTTTAATTCCTATGTTTTAGACTTAAAACGTATTTTTTGCTAAAACTTTTAATTATTTAATATTTATTTTGAGCTCAAACGTAAATGCATAATATTTGAGGATAAAACTTCTTACCTTATTGAAGAATTTTGATTGTCAAAAATTGACTAAATCAGAATTAGTATTGATTACCATAATGATTCTCTTTTTAACGGGGCGTCTTTATATTCAAACCCGATTTTTATAATAATCGTATATTTACTAGTTAAAATTTGCTTATTTTGGTGAATAAATCGATTCGTATCTTCTGTCTTAGTTATATAGACATCATCTACCCATAATTTTAACAAGTTTGCGTAATGATTATTTTCTGTATAAGTCACAGCTGAATATAAAAGTTGTAAAATATAATTTTTTTCTACGACGTTTGTCATATTCGAAACTATTTCTATCGCTTTATAAAAAGAACGTTTACGAAGACTTTTTAAGATTTTTATAGTATTTTGAGATGAAACATTTTTATTTTTTGTTGTTAACGTTACAAACTTTAAAATCATTGGATTCGGTGAAACACGAAAAAAATCTTTGCATCGAGGATGTTGTAAAAGTCTTGTCATAATTTATTTTTAACGTTTTGTTTTTTTATCGGTTTTGATATGCGATCTAAATGTACGTGTTGACACAAATTCCCCTAATTTATGACCAACCAGTTGATCAGAAATGAAAATTGGAACATGTTGTCTTCCATTATAAATCGCAATTGTATGACCAACCATATTTGGAAGAATAGTTGAACTACGTGACCAAGTAATAATTGTGTCTTTTTTCCCTGAACCATTCATTTTATCAATTTTTTTCAATAAATGATATGCAACAAAGGGACCTTTTTTTAACGATCTTGACATAGATATTTATAATTTTTGTAATTTTTTACGGTTAAATAACTTTTTATTTACGACGTAGAATATATGCACTACTTGCTTTTTTTGCTTTTCGTGTCTTCATACCTAAAGCTGGCTTACCCCAAGGAGTTAAAGGACGAGTTCTACCAATTGGGGCGCGACCTTCACCACCACCATGTGGATGATCACATGGATTCATTACAGACCCACGTACAGTAGGACGTTTTCCTAACCATCTAGTTCGACCGGCTTTTCCACTTCTTACTAAGAAAGCATCATTGAAGCTAATTTCTCCAATCGTTGCAAAACATTCTTTTCTAATTAATCGAATTTCTTTTGAAGGTAAACGTAATGTAACATAATCTCCTTCTTTAGCAAGAATTTTAGCGGATGTGCCTGCTGCACGAACAATTTGAGCACCACGATTAGGAATTAATTCAATATTATGAATAGAAGTTCCTAATGGAATTTTTTCTAAAGGTAAAGAATTACCGATATTTAAAGGTACATCAGGGCCCGAAACGATAGAGTCGCCTACTTCTACAAGATTTGGATGTAAAATATATCTTTTTTCTCCATCCTTATAATTTAAAAGAGCAATACGTGCGTTTCTATTCGGATCGTATTCAATTGAGCTAACAACCGCTTCTATATTATGTTTATTTCTTTGAAAATCGATTAAACGGTATCTTTTTTTGTGACCACCACCACGATGACGAATCGTAATTACCCCACGATTGTTACGACCTTTTTTTCTATGATTTTTTCTGATTAACGTGCGTTCTGGTTTAGATTCTGTAATTGTATCAAATGACGATAACGCGCGATTCCGTGTTCCGGGTGTGTATGACTTATAAGGACGAATACTCATAAACGGTTAATTTTTATAATGTTTAATTTTCTGCGAATAAGTTTATTGTATCACCTTCTGCTAACGTTACAATAGCCTTCTTATAATGTGACTTCCATCCAACGTATTTACCAACACGTCGTTTTTTCTTTGGAAGGTGACAAGTGTTAACTTTTATAACTTTAACATCAAATAAATCTTCAATAGCTGCTTTAATTGTAATTTTATCTGAGTTTGGAGTGACAATAAAACTATATTGATTATTTTCTAGTAATCGAGTTGCTTTATCCGTAATAAGTGGATATTTAATATTATCAGCACTACTACTAGTAAGGTATGAAGAATTAATCACAATACGTCTCCTTAATCTTATTTAATGCTAATGGCGTTAGTATAATTTGTTTTGCTTTTAATAAACTTAGTGTGTTTAAATTAGATGCTAAAATTAAGTCAACATTTTTAATATTTCTCGTCGAAAGTTTTAGAAAGTCGGTCTTTTTATCAACAATAACTAATATTTTTTGATTTAAATCTACTTTCCAGTTTTGACATAATTCTGAAAAAGCTTTCGTTTTTGGTGTATCAGAAATAATTTCTAAATCATTAATTACTGAAATTTGATTACGTTTGTTATAAAGTAAGGTTTGAATTGCTAATCGTCTTTCTTTCTTATTTAATTTGATTGTAATTGTTCGAGGTTTTGGTCCAAAAGTAACACCACCCTTTTTCCATAACGGTGAACGATTTGAACCTGCTCGTGCTCGCCCAGTACCTTTTTGTTGCCATGGTTTACGTCCACCACCACGTACTTCAGCACGAGTTTTAGTTGAAACTGTTCCTTGTTTTTTTTGAATTTGTTGTCTAGAAATATCTTTATAAATTAAATAATTTCCTGAGTCTTCAACAACTTTTAATTCTAAAGTTTCTTGGTTTCCTAACGTTTGACCCTCTGTGCTTAATACATCATAAGTTACAAATTTTTGAACAGTCATAGTTGTTTCTGCTGGATTGATTGTTTATATAGTAGAGAAAATTATTTTGAGGAAACAATACTTAATAAATTACCAGGTTTACCAGGTACTGATCCTTTTACAACCAAAATATTTTCTTCACTGTTTATTTGTATAATTTTCAATTTTTTAATATTGGTAATTTTGTTTCCTAATTGACCGGCCATTCTTTTACCAGGTAATACTCTGGCAGGTGTTGCACTCATACCAATCGAACCTGGTTGTCTATGATTTTTTGAACCATGGGTCATAGGTCCACGCGTAAAATTATGACGTTTTTGTAACCCTGAAAAACCTTTACCTGAACTTTTTCCTGTTATATCTACTTGAGTTACAGAAGAAAAAGTATCAACGTTTAATATTTGGCCTACTTCAAAGTTTTCAGGATCGTCTATACGAAATTCTTTAAGATATTTTAATGGTTGGATATTTGATTTTTGTAAATGACCTAATTCAGGTTGTGATAAAGATTTGTTTGAGACATTTCCATATCCGACTTGAATAGCGTTATATCCGTCTTTTAAATTAGTTTTAATTTGTGTTATTACACATGGCCCAATTTTTAAAACAGTAACTGGAATAATATTTCCTGCTTCGTCAAAAATTTGAGTCATACCGATTTTATTGCCTAATAAACCTACTGACACAATATTTCTCCAATTTATACGTATATTAATTTTTGAATTTTTAATAAAAATAAAATATTTGTGAATACTTTATTACTCGTATAATTTAAAAAATTTTCAATATTTTGTCTAGATAAGTTACATATAAATTGTTATATGTTTTTTTTTATTACGGTTATTATAATTTAATTCTCAACCTTTGAATTATTTATAATAAATAAATAAATAATAAATAACAATAAATAAATAAATAATATGGCAAAAGTTGTAGGTATTGATCTAGGGACAACAAATTCAGTTGTTGCAGCTATTGAAGGCGGTAAACCGACGGTAATTACAAATGCTGAAGGGTTAAGAACAACTCCTTCCATCGTTGCATATACAAAAAAAGAAGAATTATTAGTAGGACAAATTGCAAAACGACAAGCTGTCATCAATCCTGAAAATACATTCTTTTCAGTAAAACGTTTTATCGGCTCAAAAGCTGCTGAGATTTCAACAGCTTCAAAGGAATTACCATATCGAGTTAGTGAAGATACAAATGGAAATGTTAAGCTTAAATGCTCATCGTTAAATAAAGATTTTAGTCCTGAGGAAATTTCAGCTCAAGTATTACGAAAATTAATTACTGATGCAAGTACGTACTTAGGACAAGAGGTTACACAAGCAGTTATTACTGTACCTGCTTATTTTAATGATTCACAACGACAAGCTACAATCGATGCGGGTAAAATTGCAGGTGTTGAAGTATTAAGAATTATTAATGAGCCAACTGCGGCTTCATTAGCTTATGGATTAGATCAAAAACAAAATGAAACTATTCTTGTTTTCGATTTAGGTGGCGGTACATTTGATGTATCCATTTTAGAAGTTGGCGATGGGATTTTTGAAGTATTGTCAACAGCTGGTGACACAAAATTAGGTGGTGATGATTTTGATAAAGTATTAGTAGATTGGTTAGTTGATGAATTTAAAAAGGCTGAAAATATCAATTTAAAAGAGGATATGCAAGCGCTGCAACGTTTAACAGAAGCATCAGAAAAAGCTAAAATGGAATTATCAACAGTTGAAAAAACAAAAATTCATTTACCTTTTATTACAGCAGATAAAACTGGACCAAAACATATTGAAACAGAGTTAAGTCGAGATTTATTTGAGGATTTATGCAAAGATTTAATAAGTCGTTGTCGTATTCCAGTAGAAAAAGCACTAACAGACGCACGTCTAGAAAAAGATAGTATCAACGAAATCGTATTAGTTGGAGGCTCAACTCGAATTCCTGCTGTTCAAAAATTAGTGGAATCAATTATTGGTAAAAAACCTAATCAAACGGTAAATCCAGATGAAGTAGTTGCAATTGGTGCAGCAATTCAAGCAGGAATTTTAGCAGGTGAAATCAAAGATATTTTATTATTAGATGTCACTCCATTATCATTAGGGGTGGAAACTTTAGGTGGAGTAATGACAAAAATTATTGCTCGTAATACTACTATTCCAACTAAGAAATCTGAAATGTTTTCAACTGCGGTTGATAATCAAACAAACGTAGAGATTCATGTTTTACAAGGTGAACGTGAATTAGTTTCAGACAATAAAAGTTTAGGAAACTTTAGATTAGATGGAATTCCAGCAGCGAATCGAGGTGTTCCACAGATTGAAGTAACATTTGATATCGATGTAGACGGACTTCTTTCAGTAAAAGCAAAAGAAGTTGAAACAGGAATTGAACAATCTGTTACGATTCAAGGTGCTTCAACATTAAATCAAAGTGAAGTTGATCAAATGATTAAAGATGCTGAGGAATACTCAGGGGCAGATCAAGAAAAACGAAAAAACATTGAATTAAAAAATAATGCAGATGCTATTTGTTATGAAGTAAATAAACAATTATTATTAGCAAAAGATCAAATTTCTTCAGAAAAAGAAGAGAGTATAAAAGCGTTAATTGAAAAAACAAAAGAAAGTAATAAAGAAGGAAATTTTATTGAATTAGAACAGAAAATTGAAGAATTGAAAGTTGAGTTACAAGAATTAATGACACTTACTGCAACGCCAGAAGAACAATAAAATATGAGGTTTTTAATAAAATCAAAATCTTTAGGAATTTTGATTTTATTAAAAACCACTGACCCTAATTTTGGATGATGTTTGCTTTTTTTAATAAATAAACGACAGTTTCTGTCGGTTGAACACCATTATCTAACCATTTCGTAATTTTCTCAGCATCAAATTTTGATTGCTTAGTTATAGGACTATAAAACCCTACCTCATCAATTGTTCGACCATCTCTTCTTGTCTCTGCAGTCACAACAACTAAACGGTACGAGGGTTGTCGTTTTCGACCAAATCTTTTTAAACGTAATTTTAGCATATTATTATATTTATATAGTTAATAATTAAAAAAGTAATTTCACCGATAATTTCTAACGACGAGAATAATATTCAATTACAAGTAATTCATCTAGTTCAAGTAAAATATCTTCACGACTACAATAATTTAAAACTTTAGCTTCTAATTTTTCCTTATCGATTTTTAAATGTGATGGTGTCTCAACAAGTCGTGTTAGCTTTAAATTTTCTTCAACTAATTTTTTGGAAGCAGCTTTTTGTTTAATACCGATAACATCGTTAATTTTACATTGGAAACTAGGAATATCTACTACTTCACCATTTACAGTAATATGACCATGATTAACTAATTGACGGGCGCCATTCATAGTTGGTGCGAAACCAAGTGTGAAACATATTGTATCTAATCTCATTTCTAATAATTGAAGTAAAATTAGACCTGTTACCCCATCTCGACGACGCGCTTCTTTTACATATCTAAATAACTGACTTTCAGTTATCCCGTAATTATATTTTAATTTCTGTTTTTCTTCTAGACGTAAACCATATTCCGTCACTTTTTTATTACCTGTGCTGCCTTGACCATGTTGACCTGGTCTAGCTTTTTTCTTTGATTGTTTCGCAGTTAACCCAGGTAAATTTCCTAAACGTCTTGTAATTCGTAAACGAGGTCCACGGTACCTTGCCATAATTAATTTTTAATTTCTAGACTAATTTTCTTAATTTTAAAATTCAAACATTCTAATAGGGCGAACGATCGGACTTGAACCGACGAATGGTGGAACCACAACCCACTGCCTTAACCACTTGGCCACGCTCGCCGAAAATAATATTGTTTATACAATTACTTTAACAATTTAGATTGCAGAAAGTCTAGCCCCTTAATATAATTTTAAAATTGTACCGTATAAAAATTAAAAAATGTCAAACACAAAATTGGATATAAAAAAATTTTTTATAAATGAACAAGAATATTATTCTACGGATAATTTTACCCTTCTTGATGTGTTGCAATATTTGAACTTTAATACATCTCTTTCAGTTGTGGAATATAATGGCTACATTATAACGAAAAAATCTTGGAAAAATATTATAATTAAGGATCTAGATCAAATTGAAATAGTTACAATTGTTGGTGGTGGGTAGATAATTCGTTAAGAATTATCTACGTGTTAAATTCGTTGCATAATTTGATATTTTTCTGTAAGTTTTAAAACAATCAAATTAACAATTTTCTCCACTTCTTCAGTTCGTAAAGTTTTTTGAGATGACTGAAATACTAGTTGAATACATAAACTTGTCTTGTCTAAGGGAATCGAATCACCTTTATATTCATCTAATAGATTTATTTCCGTTAATAAATCTGTTCCGATTTCAGATATAAACGTTCTAATTTCAGAAAAAGGAATCGTTTGATTTAAAACGATTGATAAATCTTTGACAATTTTTGGATACGATGAATAAGGTTTATATAATGTTAATTGATTCGTATTTAATTTATTTTTTAAAAATTCAAAATCTAGTTCAAACAAATAAGTATTTAATGGAATATCTAATTCGTTAATTAAGTTTGGATGAACTTGACCAAAAATCCCGATATATTCATTTTCTGTTGAATAAAATGTAATAGTTTTATGAGGATGTAAAATTGTTTCATACTGATTTCCAGATATTTGTTTTTCGAAAATGCTAATTTGTAATTTCGAAAAGATATCGTTAATTTTCCCTTTTGCCTCAAACCATGACAAATCGAATGACTCGTTTGACCAAGTAGATTTACTAGTAAAACCACCTAAGACGCCACTAATGCATTCTTTCTCAGAGTAATCCCCTTCTATATCTCCTGAAAAAATATGACCAAATTCAAATCCTTCAACCGATCGATTTCCTTGTTTTAAATTTGATTCAATTGATTGCAGTAAGCCTATTAAAAGTGTTGTTCTTAATTGACTTACATCTTTTGTTAATGGATTTATTAATGAAATTAGTTGTTGACTTGTTTGATTTTCTACTAAAGAATACTGAACTAATTCAGTTAAACCTTCGCTTAAAAAACATGTTATTAATTTTTTTCGAGCTTGATAACTGATATCTTCTTTCCCAACATTAGTCATGTTTGGTAACTCAGTAACAAAATTATTGAATCCATGTAAACGACCAATTTCTTCAATAATATCAATTTCTCTGGTTACATCATTACTTCGAACTGCAGGAACTTTAATAGACCAGCTTGATGTTGAGTCTTCAAATTCATTATCAAATTCCAATTGTTTTAAATAGTTTGAAATTTGGGTAATTGATAAATTATTTGTTCTTTTTGTTGTATTATTAATTACTGGTCCTAAAATTTCAATAACATTTTTATATGTTAGTGTTATCGGTTTAATTTGTTTTGGTGTTATTTGCGCAATATTTTCAATTTTATAATTGATTTTAGGATTATTAATTTTTAATAAATTTAATAATCGACATATTGCTTGAATAAAACAAGAATTGTTTAATTCTTTTTCATATCTTGCCGACCGTTCTGTTCGAATTCCTAAATTTCGTGAAGTTTGACGAATCGTTTTTGAATCAAAAATTGTTGCTTCAATAAGAAAAGAACTAGTTTTTTCATCACAACTATAATTTTTATTTTGAATAATTCCACCTACACTTAAAATAAGATCATTAGCATTAACTGTTAAAATAGATTCTGTTAATTCATATTTAACATCATTCACTCCAATAAAAGAAGAATTTTTATTATTCGTTGTTAACTTGTATGTAATATCGTCATTAGCAATATCTTTTTTAATTTTATTGAAATCATAAAACTCAAATGGATAACCTGTTTCCAATAATAAATAATTTTGAAAATCACTAAGACTATTTGTAGGTTGAATGCCAGAACTTAATAATTTCTGTTTTAACCATTTAGGAGATTCTAAATTTTCAATATTTTCAGCTCGAATCACAATAAAATCTGAACAACCTTTTATATTCAACGGCTTAGATTCTGCAAAAAGAGTTTGTAAAATCTGCTCAGAGGTAAAATGATCAACAGATAATGAATTTTTCTGAATAGATTGATCAGTTAATGCTGCGATTTCTTTTGAAATACCGTTTATGGATATACTATCTGTCCGATTAGCTGTTGCTGAAATTTCAAGGATAATGTCTTTTTTCTCATCGACAATAATTTGAAATATATCTTCAACTTCAAAACCGCCTAATGTTAATTTCTCAATTAAAATTTCTAAATTAATGTTTCTAATATTTACTAATTCATTAATCCAATTTAATGATACACGCATTGATAATAATTTCTCTGATTTTTCTAATTAATTTGCTTTTGTAAAAACTAAACCGTTACTATCACCATAACGTTCCATAAATCGCATAAAACGATCCCAAGCCTCTGGGCTTTTCATAATGTAAATTGACTCAATAGTCTCAGGTTTTCCGTTTATGAATCGGGCATTTACATCTCGTGTTTCAAGAATCCCTTCTTCGTCAATTAAATACATTCCTGTAATTTCTCCTTCTTTTGCTGTCTTTTTATCTAAAATATTAGGGTTTTTAAATTTGAATGTAGCCGTACCAGTACTACCATCTCGTGAACGAGTTAATCTAACATCAGGCAATACTGTTTCATCGATGCCTTTTATAAATTGAATATGTACATTCATTTGATAATCCTTTTTTTGAACAAGTTTTTTATATCTAATTTTATAAAAAGCTTTTCCGTCTTAAAAACTGGGGTGGCAGGATTCGAACCTACGAATGGCGGAGTCAAAGTCCACAGCCTTACCGCTTGGCGACACCCCAAAATAATAATGCGATATTTAGCTTATTTAATAAGTTAAATTTTTGAATATTGGGCAAGAAGGGATTCGAACCCCTGACACCGTAGTTCGTAGCCACGTGCTCTAGTCCACTGAGCTACAAGCCCAAACCGCATTATGTTATATATATATATATTACTAATAATAGTTGATTTTAGTAAAGGTTTTTAAAAATTTTTTTAAATTTTTGTCTTTTTACTTGCAAGATAGTAATTATTTACTCTAAAGTAATATTTCAAACAGAAAATTTTAATTTAATTAATTTATGTCCAAAAAAATTTTATATCAAGATAATGCTCGACGTGCGTTAGAACGCGGAATGGAAATTATGGTTGAAGCGGTTTCTGTAACTCTTGGTCCAAAAGGTAGGAATGTTGTTTTAGAAAAAGCGTATGGCTCTCCGCAGATCGTAAATGATGGAGTAACAATAGCAAAAGAGATTGTTTTAGAAGATCATATTGAAAATACTGGAGTATCATTGATCCGTCAAGCAGCTTCAAAGACAAATGATGTTGCAGGTGATGGTACTACAACAGCAACAGTTCTAGCTTATGCTATGGTTAAAGAGGGATTAAAAAATGTTGCTGCCGGAGCTAACCCCATTTCAATTAAATTAGGAATGGAAAAAGCTACTCAATATTTAGTGACTCAAATTAATGAATTTGCTGAGCCTGTAGAAGATATTGAGTCAATTAAACAAGTTGCATCAATTTCAGCTGGAAATGATGAAGTCATTGGTTCTTTAATTGCAGATGCTTTGGCTAAAGTCGGAAAAGAAGGGGTAATTTCGTTAGAAGAAGGGAAAGGAATTACTACGGAATTAGAAATAACTGAAGGGATGAAATTAGAAAAAGGTTTTATTTCACCTTATTTTATAACAAATACTGATAAAATGGAAGTTTCATATGAAAATCCTCTTATTTTATTGACGGATAAAAAAATCACTTTAGTTCAACAAGATTTATTACCCGTTTTAGAATTAGTGGCTAAAACGAAACGTCCACTTCTTCTTATAGCTGAAAACGTCGAAAAAGAAGCTTTAGCTACTTTAATTTTAAATAAATTACGTGGAATTGTTAACGTTGTAGCAGTGCGTGCTCCTGGGTTTGGCGAGCAACGAAAATTATTTTTACAAGATATTGCTATTTTAACAGGTGGGACTGTAGTAACTGAAGATGCTGGCTTAAGTCTTGATAACCTTCAATTAAATTTATTAGGTCAAGCACGACGTGTAATTGTAACAAAAGATAATACAACAATTATAACGGAAGGTAATGAAAGAGAAATTCAAATTCGTTGTGAACAATTACGAAAACAGATAAATTCAGCAGATACGGGATATGAAAAAGAAAAATTACAAGATCGAATTGCAAAATTATCTGGAGGAATAGCTGTCTTAAAAGTTGGGGCGGTTACTGAGACTGAAATGAAAGATAAAAAATTGAGACTAGAAGATGCTATTAATGCTACACGTGCAGCAGTTGAGGAAGGAATCGTTCCTGGGGGTGGTACAACTTTTGTTCATTTATCAGAAACAGTTATAACTTGGGCAAAAAATAATTTGAAAGAAGATGAGCTAGTTGGGGCAATGATTATTGCAAAAGCTATTTTAGCACCATTAAAACGAATAGCAGAAAATGCAGGTATAAATGGTCCTGTTATTGTTGAAAACGTTCAACAGCAGGATTTTGAGACTGGTTATAACGCAGCAAATAATACATTTGTAAATATGTATGATGTTGGAATTGTTGATCCAGCAAAGGTAACGCGTTCTGGACTACAAAATGCTACTTCAATTGCAAGCATGATCTTGACTACAGAGTGTATTATTGTTGATGAAGATAATACTACAGACAAATAATTATATTTGTCTGTAGTTTAAGTTTAAATTTGTCTTAACTATTTTTTCCATTCCATCTCTCTAATACTAACGTATTAGACCCATCTTTATTTTGATGATATTTAATAGGTTCAAAACCAATTTTTTGGCTCTCTCCAATAATAACTTCACCTGCATATTGTTGCGCAATTTTATCAATAAAGCTTTCTACCGGGTATGGTTGAGACCAATAACTCATATCAACTACTAAGTCATATTCATTTCCATTCCAGCAAAATTGAATATCGTAACCATTTGGTTGTGCAATGACTAAATTAGTCATCGAATTCTCTGAATTAACTAACTGTCTTTTATGTTCAATATTTAATCTATTTAGAGATTTTTCTAAATAAAATAAATTTTGAAAACGGGTTTTCATATTTGTAAAATGTGACATAGTAATAAAAAATTCAAGGTTATATTATCTAATCTACTTTAATTGTAAATATAAAAATATCAAAAATTACGTCTATTAACATATAAAAATTAGATTTAGAGTTAGAAATATCGAATAATTTCTTAATTATAAAAATTAATTTCATATTTTATATTTTATTAATTATAATGTAATTTATTATTATCAGTTTCTGTATTCAAACTTATAAGATTTAATATATAAAGGATTATCAATTATGGATACTCGTTTACTTGTAATTGCAGCACCTCTATTAATTGCAGGCTCTTGGGCGCTTTTTAATATCGGTCGTTTAGCTATTCAACAAATTCAACGACTTTCACGTTAAAGTCATTTGAAAGTATAAAGAAAAATTAAATGTTTGATTTTTCTTTACACTTTATTTTATAATAATTTTATAATTAAATTAGATTAAAAAATTTATGGCTGTACCTAAAAAACGAACATCAAGAGCAAAGAAAAATGCTCGTAAAGCCAATTGGAAACGGAAAGCTAATAAAGAAGCACAAAAGGCATTATCATTAGCAAAATCAGTTCTACGTGGACAAACAACTAGTTTTATCTATAGTTTAAACGAAGAAGAATAAATCTTAATTACTTTTCAAGATTCATTCTTCATTCAAAGTATTATATCATCGCGGATGTGGCGGAATTGGTAGACGCGCTAGATTTAGGTCCTAGTGACTTTTGTTATGAGAGTTCGAGTCTCTCCATCCGCAATAAACCTTTCTTATTTATTATTTAATCTTTAATTAAAAAAAATCAGGATGACGCTTCCTTTTACTTTACAACAATTACGTATTATTAAAGCAGTCGCTTCAGAAAAGAGTTTTACAAAAGCCGCTGAAATTTTATTTATTTCTCAACCCTCATTGAGTAAACAAATTAAATTATTGGAAAATCGATTAGGTATTTTATTAATTAATAGGAAAAATAATAAAATTTCATTGACTGAAGCAGGTTATCTATTCCTTCAATATGCTGAACGTGTTTTAGCGTTGTGTGAAGAAAGTTGTCGTGCATTAAATGATTTAAAAAATGGTGAACGAGGTAATTTAACTGTTGGTGCAAGTCAAACTATTGGTACCTATTTAATGCCTCGAGTGCTTGCTCTTTTTGCTCAACATTATCCACAAATTAATTTAAAAGTTCATGTAGATTCTACACGTATAATTTCTAAACGCGTTGTTGATCGTGATATTGATATAGCAGTCGTTGGTGGTGATGTTCCTGAAGAATTAAAAAAACATTTAGAAATAGAAAACTTTGTTGAAGATGAATTAAGTTTAATTATTCCGAAATCTCACCCATTTGCCATAAGAAAACATAAATTAATAAATCGAGATGATTTATATCATTTGAATTTTATTACTTTAAATACTAATTCAACAATTCGTAAATTTATTGATAATATTCTTAAACAAAATAATATAGAAACAAAACAGTTTAAAATTATTATGCAACTAAATTCGATTGAGGCAATTAAAACTGCTGTAAGTTTAGGATTAGGCGCCGCTTTTGTCTCTTCTTCTGCGATTGAAAAAGAAATTGAGCTCGAAACGATTGAAATTATTAAAATTGAAAATATTAAAATAACACGTACATTGTCGATCATTACAAATTCAAACATTTATCGTTCAAAAGCTTTTGAATTTTTCTATAATGAATTATGGTCACTTAAAAATTTCACCGACTAGTTTTACTAAGTTTCAAAAAATTGACTTTAGTAAAATTTTTATAGTAAACTTATCCCATTAGTAACGATTCAAAAATTAAATATGAAGTATGCCATCGTAGAAATTAGTGGAAGACAATTCTGGGTTGAAACAGGTAAATACTATGATTTTAACCGTATTCCAACAAAATTGGGTCAAGAGATAATTCTAAACCGTGTATTATTAGTTAATAATGATGGCGAAGTTTTAGTCGGAAAACCTTATTTAGATACAGTTAAAATTAAAGGCAAGGTTTTAGAACATCGTCGCGGGAAAAAGACAATTGTATATAAAATGCGTCCAAAAAAGAAGACGCGTAAAAAGCAAGGACATCGACAAGAATTAACAAGAATTTTAATTGAAGATATAACTATTAAATAAAAAGGATTTAAATATGGCTCATAAAAAAGGTGCAGGTAGTACAAAAAATGGTCGTGATTCAAATGCAAAACGTTTAGGTGTTAAAAAATTTGGAGGTCAAACTGTAAAAGCGGGTAACATTTTAATTCGTCAACGCGGTATGAAATTCAAACCAGGAATTAATGTAGGGTGTGGTAAAGATTTTACATTGTTTGCATTGACTGATGGTACAGTTAAATTCGATTACAAAAATGCTCAACAAAAACGTGTAAATATAATCGTTTAAAATAACTAGTCATTTTTTATCTAGAATCTAAATTCTTAATAAAGTCAGCTGATAAAAACTAATTAGAGTATAAAATGTTAAGAAATTTATTTAATCAAAATTCAATAGCAAACAAATATAAAAATTTAGTTAATCAGATTAATGCATTAGAAAGTAACATAAAATCATTAACTGATTCTGAACTAAGAGCTAAAACATTTGAATTAAAAAAAATTTATAAAGAAGAAAACGATTTAAATTCAATTCTAGCTGAATCCTTTGCAATAACACGTGAAGCGAGCTTACGAACACTGGGTTTACGGCATTTTGATGTGCAGATTCTTGGTGGCTTAACGTTAAACAACGGTAAAATTGCAGAAATGCGTACTGGTGAAGGTAAAACATTAGTAGCAACTTTACCTGCATATTTAAATGGTTTAACAGAGAAAGGTGTTCATATTGTCACTGTAAATGATTATTTAGCTGAACGTGATCAAGTGTCAATGGGTCAAATTTATCGATTTTTAGGATTAGACACTGGATTAATACAAGAAAATATGACTGTTTCAGAGCGTCAAAAAAATTATGATGCAGATATCACATATGTGACAAACAGTGAATTAGGTTTTGACTATTTACGCGATAACATGGCGTTAAATCTTCGTGAAGTTGTTTTACGACCTTTTAATTATTGTATTGTTGATGAGGTTGATTCTATTCTAATTGATGAAGCCCAAACTCCATTAATTATTTCAAGTACAATAGATACTTTTATCGATAAATTTATTGTTGCAGCTGAAATAGTTGAGTATTTAGAGGTGAATATTCATTTTAAAATTAATGAAAAGAAAAAAAATGTTATTTTAACTGAACAAGGTACAGTTCAAATTGAAAATATACTTGGTGTCACTGATCTATATAATGTTAACGATCCGTGGATTCCATTTGTTATTAATGCGTTAAAAGCAAAAACATTATTTTTCAAAAATGTTCAATATATTGTTCAAAATAATCAAATCATCATTGTTGATGAATTTACAGGGCGGATTATGTCTGACCGGCGGTGGAGTGATGGATTACATCAAGCTATTGAAGCTAAGGAAGGATTGCCAATACGCGAAAATACACAAACTGTCGCATCCATAACATATCAAAATTTCTTTTTATTATATCCAAAATTATCAGGAATGACTGGAACAGCAAAAACAGCTGAATTGGAGTTTGAAAAAATCTATAAATTAGGTGTTGATGAAATTCCAACAGCTAGACCAGTTTTACGAGATGATTTATCTGATTATATCTATAAAGATCAACTTTCAAAATGGAATGCTATAGCAAAAGAGTGTAAAGATATTTCAAATCAAGGGCAACCAATTTTAATTGGAACTACTACTGTTGAAAAATCTGAAATGTTAGCTGAACTCTTAAAAGAATATCAGCTTTCATATCAACTTTTAAATGCAAAACCAGAAAATGTTCGACGTGAATCAGAAATCGTTGCACAAGCAGGTAAAAAAGGGGCAATTACAATTGCTACTAATATGGCAGGGCGCGGTACCGATATTATTTTAGGTGGAAACATTGAATTTAAAATTCGAAAACAACTTTATATAATTTTAGTAAATTCTAAAAAGATTTGGAGACAACAAAAGAGTAAATTCATCTCTTCTTTGTATAACCAATTTCCACTTTTATCACAGAAGTTTTTAAGTATACTATTTTCACTACTTAATAATCCAGTCTTCAATTCACTTTCTGAAACCGAAATCTTACGTTTATTAAATGAAAGTGATCAAATTAAAACGCCTAGAAATGATTATGAATGTTCTATTAAATTTTTAGTTAACGAATTTATTCGGTTTGAAAAAAAGGATCAAAAAGTTGAAAATACTATTGTTAAAAATTTAGGTGGATTATATGTTATTGGTACTGAAAGAAATGATTCGAGACGTATTGATAATCAACTAAGAGGACGTTGTGGACGTCAAGGTGATCCAGGAAAGTCTCGCTTCTTTTTAAGCTTAGACGATAATTTGTTACGTCGATTTGGGGGTGCAAACATTCAAAACTTCATGCAAAATCAATTCTTAGATGATTCACCATTAGAATCAAATTTATTAACTAAAAGTTTAGATTCTGCTCAAAAACGAGTCGAGGAACAAGCTTACGATGCTAGAAAATATCTTTTTGATTATGATGATGTTCTGAACAAACAACGAAATGTAGTTTATTATGAACGTCGTCAAATTTTGGAAAGTAAATCAGTTCGTGATAAAATTTTAGCTTATGGAGAACAAGTTGTAGCAGAAATTAGTCTTGAAATAAAAGAGAAAAATTTAGACTTGAATGAAGCTTTATTTCTTATCGAAAATTTATTTGGAACTAATTTAATTTTAAATCTATTCCAAAAACTCGATTTAAATAAATCTAACTATGATCAAACCGAATTAGATACATATTTATATCAAGAATTTTGGTTATTTTATGAATTAAAATCTTTAGAATTAGAAATTCGACAGCCAGGTATTATTAAAGCATTAGAACGTACTCTAATTTTAGTATATATTGATATTGCTTGGAAAGAGCATTTACAAAAAATGTCTTTGCTTCGCGATGCTGTTAGTTGGAGAGGATATGGGCAAAGAAATCCTTTATTTGAATATCGTGAAGAAGCTTATGATCTATTTCAAATTATTGGACAAACTACTAGGCATTTAGTTATTTATGATTTAATTAGATCATCAATGTTATAAATTGTTTTAGTGTTATTAATCTTAATAAAAAAATTTTATGTCAAAACGAACATTATCAAATAAAAGTCGAGTTTCAATTTTACGATTATCAGGTTTTCGTGCTCGCATGGCGACACCACAAGGTCGAAAAACATTAAAAAAACGTCGCCAAAGAGGACGCAAACAGTTAGCAATTCAAAAATAATAAGATTATTATTAGAATTAGAATTAGAACAAATGACTAATTCTAATAATAAATTATTTTTTATTTAAGATTAATATAATAGTAATTTAATTTACTGGTTTCTTATCACACTATTTTATGAATTTTAATGATGAATTAAAACTTTTATTAAAAGCTCGGTACCCTATTATTTATATAAATACGATTGAAGAAGATCGTGTTGAATATGTTATTCGAAAAAACATTAAAACTAATTTAAATCGTAGTATTTATAGTTGGGACTTTGTCGATGGTTATACAAATAATCCGAACAATGAAGGATTTGGGAAACGTAATCCTTTACAAGCGTTAGAATTAGTAGAAAGATTAACCTCAGAGACTCCTGCTTTATTTTTATTAAAAGATTTTAACCGCTTTTTAAATGATATTTCCATTTCACGAAAATTAAAAAATCTAACCCGTACTTTAAAACTTCAACCAAAGACGATAATAATAATAAGTTCTGAATTGAGTATTCCTAGCGAATTACAAGATTTGATTACGATTGTAAATTTTCAATTACCGACTGAAAATGAAATACACGATGAATTAACTCGTTTAATTACTTCTTTAAATTTAAAGATTGATAATCAACTTTTAGAAAATTTAACACAAGTTTGCCAAGGTTTATCGTTAGAACGAATTCGAAGAGTTCTTTCTAAAATTATTGCAACTTATAAAACAATTGATGAAAATAGTATTTCGATTTTACTAAGTGAAAAAAAACAAATTATTAGTCAAACCGAAATTTTAGAATATTGGTCAACCAGTGACAATATTAATAGTATTGGTGGAGTCGATAATTTAAAAGATTGGCTGAAAAAAAGAAAAACTGCTTTTGGTATTCAAGCTTTAAATTATGGGTTACCAACACCACGTGGTTTATTGTTAATTGGAATCCAAGGAACAGGAAAATCATTAACGTCAAAAGCAATTGCGACTGAATGGCAGTTACCGTTATTAAAATTAGATGTCGGAAAACTCTTCGGGGGGATTGTTGGAGAATCGGAATCACGACTTCGTCAAATGATTGGGTTAGCAGAAACACTATCACCTTGTATTCTTTGGATTGATGAAATCGATAAAGCTTTTACTATGAATGATAGTAAAAGTGATAGTGGAACCAGTAATCGGGTTCTAGCAACATTTATCAGTTGGCTATCCGAAAAAACAAAACCTGTTTTTGTAGTTGCAACAGCAAATAATGTTGAACTATTGCCATTGGAAATTATTAGAAAAGGTCGTTTCGATGAAATCTTCTTTTTAGATCTTCCAAAACGCTATGAACGTGAACAAATTTTTAAAATACATATCCAAGAATTTCGTTCAAAAAGTTGGAAGACTTTCGATTATCCAAGACTTGGTGAATTGTCGGAATCTTTTTCAGGAGCTGAAATACGTCAAAGTATTATTGAAGCAATGTACCATGCATTTTATGAAAATCGAGAATTTAACACAGATGATATTTGTGATGCTTTAACTGAATTAGTCCCATTATCTCAATTAGAAACGAAACAAAGTTTAAAATTAAAAAATTGGGCAGCTTCAGGTCGAATTAGATTAGCGTCTTCAAAAAATATTCAATAAATAATTATTTTTATGAAACAAAATCTTTTAAAATCGATAGCAGATCTTCGATTTGCTATTTTCATTTTGTTAATGATAGCAAGTTTTAGTATCATTGGAACCGTTATTGAACAAGACCAATCAATTGAAACATATAAATTAAATTATCCTTTGACGAATCCTGTTTTTGGGTTTTTATCTTGGGATTTTATTCTAAAATTTGGTTTAGATCATGTATATCGAACAAGTTGGTTTATTGGTTTAATCATTATATTTGGTGCCAGTTTGTTAACTTGTACATTTTTACAACAAGTGCCTTCTTTAAAAATCGCACGCCGTTGTCAATTTTTTAGGACCCCTCAACAATTTTTACGTCTGAAAAACGTAAAAAAGATTGATAGTATTTTTTTTAGTAAAATTTTATTTTCTATTAAACAAAAAAATTACTCGATTTTTCAACAAAAAAATATTATATATTGTTATAAAGGGCTTATTGGAAGAATTGGTCCTGTTATCGTTCATTTTAGTATGATTTTAATTCTTTTAGGGACAATCCTTACCGCTTTAACAGGTTTTAAAGCTCAAGAAATTGTTCCAAAAACAGAAACATTTCATATTCAAAATGTATTAACAAATGGTCCTTTAACGATTATTCCAAAAACGTCCGCTCGAGTAAATGATTTTTGGATAACTTACAATAAACAAAAAATTGTTAATCAATTTTATTCAGACATTTCAATATTAAATACAAATGGGAATGAAATTGAACAGAAAACAATTTACGTAAATTCACCAGCGAAATTTAATGGATTAACCTATTATCAGACAGACTGGAATTTAATTGGAATTAGAATTAAAAACAATGCAAATTCAGTTATTCAATATCCTTTAAGTGATATCTCTAATAATAAAGATAAAATTTGGTTATCATGGATTCCAAAAACAGCAGAATTGACTGATGGTTATACATTATTAGTGAATAATTTACAAGGCTATGGTTCAATCTACGATAAATCAGGTCAGTTTTTAGGAAATGTAGAACTCAATGAAACTAGTCAAGTTAATTTAAATCTTTCATTTATTGATATTATAAGTTCAACTGGATTACAAATTAAAGCTGATCCAGGAATTCCAATTATCTATTCTGGGTTTGCTTTTTTAATGGGCAGTACTTTACTTAGTTATGTGACTTATTCACAAATTTGGATTGTTGATGAAAAACAAACAATTTTTATAGGTGGTAATACAAATCGTGCCACTTTTGATTTTGAATTAGAATTTTTAGATATAGTAAAAAGTAAATTAGTTTAAAACGAAAAAGATTTGATTCGGCTAGTTTTTAAATATAAGTTGTCTTATAATTAATTGTAACAAGTTAAAACTTGGGAAGAATTAAAATTATAAAAATGTTATTATGA